>Ga0307515_10003856_pt1 | contig 31346 bp, 38 predicted proteins | sample 17_EM_MG_FD_194513 | JGI IMG/M metagenome (GOLD analysis project Ga0307515, IMG submission 194513) | Populus trichocarpa ectomycorrhiza microbial communities from riparian zone in the Pacific Northwest, United States - 17_EM | ecosystem: Host-associated > Plants > Roots > Unclassified | place...
TTCCAAAACATTTCAAAACATTTAAAACAAAACTTTTTTCGTCAACCGAAGCGCCATCCTGCTTGGGTTGACTTAATCTTTTCCCGATTCCTCGGAACCATCCTTGGTTCCTACTTCCTTAACTTCTGCTCCAGCCGCCTTAAACGTCCGAGCCTTTTTCCTTGCCGCACATTCTCCTGCCCTGTGGTTAAACCCACCACAATATAAACACCTTCCATCCGCAAACCTCTTCGCTCTTTCCTCATCCGATATCCGCCTCCTCCCCGCACTCAGATCCATTGGTGCTGGTCCGGTATATCCGGGCACGGTCCCTGCTGGGGCTGCTTCTGGTGCTCTCGGAGGTACTGGTGCTCTTGGTGCGCTTGGGGATCCTGCTGAGGTGGTCCATTTGTGTTGCGCCACTTTCTCCGCTTTCCTTTGTCGAATTTGGTTATCCCGTTTCTGGCACAGCGTTACAAACGCGGGAAGTTCCTCGGGCATATCGGTATGTATAAAGGAGTCCTTCATTTCCTCAGATAATCCCGACCTCAAAGCATTTCGAAGTGCGGAAGGGTTCCAATCCAGATCGGCCGCTATAACCTGGAACTCAGCATAATACAGAGAGAACTCGCGGTTCTTCTGTTTAATCTCCTTCATATTTCGCTCCGCGGTGGCTACTCGGTCGGGGTCCCCAAAAGCTGCTTCCAGGAGTTGTATTAAAGCTGGTAGGTCCTCCAGCCCGAACTCTCCGTTGTCGCGGACGTGTGGCAATATCTGCTTCAGGGCAATCCCGCTGAGGCGGTTGAAGGCGTACCTCATCTTCGCCTGCTCGTCGGGAAACATGCTGGGTGTGTGGCGGATCACCATCCGGAGTTGCGCAATCCAGCCTCTCAACTGAGTTCGATCAGACCCTGAAAAGTCCGGGGAGTCGGGAAATTTCTGTCCTCTGTCTTCGGGTTGGTGGGGGGCTGGAGGCGCTACCCGTGCGGCTAAGGATAGTGCATTCGCTAACTGCATCCTCAAATTCCGGCCCTCCTCGCTGGCTTCGCGGGCGTCTCTGGTCATATCCTCCAACTCCCTCCTCAGGTCCTCGTCTGTCCCTGCTGTCCGGGGGGTTTGTCGGGCTACCTCCAGTTCGTTCCGGAGGGTCGTCAATCGTGTCTCGTACTCGGTATGATCGCATACGAGCAGGGGGGGTTGGGTCTGTGCCTGGAGGATAGTTATTTGATTCCGCAGGTCGGCGATCTCCGCGGGGTGACTGCACACTTGTTGTATTTCCCGTACGGGTTGCGAGTACTGTGCCACCCTGCTCACGATCTGTTGCGTTACCATCAATAGCTCGATGCTTTCTGTTTCTGTGGTTTCTCCGAGGTTTGTGTCGAGAATCCGATTGATGGTTACCTGATCTTGTACGGACACCAGGGCCGCTCGGGGTTCCTGTGATGTGGACATTACAGCGGATCAAGCACATCTACCAGTGCCAATTAAAATGATCGATTTCGGAAGGGGTGGGTGTCGGTGGTTCGACAACAATCAAAGGAATCTCGGCGGGCTTTGCTGTTTCTGCTGCTGCTGGTGCGTGTCCCTCAGTCTCGTGGGTTCCGCAACGATCGTGTCCTTCGCACCAACCAGGAGTATCTGCTTCACAATTAAACCAGGAGTGGGCTCCCCAATACCTGGTCCAGCTATTTCCGAATACTGGATCATCAAGTTCTAAGCCTCCTCCGTATGCGGCGGCTTCTATCCAATAGAGGTTCCAAGGGGATGGGATATCTGACTGTTCCCAAAAATAAGCAGGGAGGCAGAGGTCGTCTACCTCAGTATTCAATAATCCTTCGATGCTTTCAAAGGCGTTCAAGGGTTCCGGTTCGGACAAAGTACAATGTATTCCGGCAAGATCAAACCAATTCGTTCGGGAGGTGCAGTTACTGTCGTATTTTTGCATTCGAGTATGGTGATCGATGAGGGTAATTTCGGATATCAAATCCGGTAAGCTGTCTGCGGATATCAACGCAACCGTCGCAGATATGAATCCAATAACGCTCGGGACCCAAATATACCCAACAAGAGGAGGAACAAGGTTCGTGGCAATACCTACAACCGTTCGAGGGATGCAGGCACATTCAAGTGTCTCAATTCGTAGCTGCAGTGACCGCAGAACGAAATATAACTGTCAGTTTCTTCAAAAAGATACCAACACAAATCAAAGCAAGGAGTCAGGCAATGTTGACAAAACATCCGCTATCAGGTGCATATATGGAAGACTCGTTCTAGTGTAACGGGCGGGGTCGGGCACAGGTGATATGGATGTTGCAAGACTGAACTCGAAGTGCGTATCGAGGAACAAGAATCAGAATATCTTTCAAAGTCGTACTATTGCTTGCTATACAAGAGAACGAGTAAAGAGAGAAGAAAAGGAAATCCTCCAACGCTATCAACACTCTCTTTATATACAATTCATCTGCCACCCTCGAACCATTTTTCATACCCCGATGTACCATCCGAATCTCATCCCATGATCTTACACACCACTCCGTTATTCCTTATCGTAACAACCACGCCACGTCTCCTGACGTCTCAACACCTCAGCTCACTTCTTTATCTATACTAAATTATACCGCCACCATCTCGCCGCTTCCTCCGCGTCTTCCAACATCTCCGCCTTTCCGTAACACGATTCCTTCCACACCTTCCATATTTCCGAAGTACCTTCGTACCTTCTTACGCCGTGACAATCGGTAATGACCATATCGCTACGCATGACAATCAGCATCAACTGAGCATCAACCCAGCATCAACCCAGTGTCAACAGAGTGTCAACAGGGTGTCAACGGCTTTGGGTGTTGCAACATGGCTAATCCAAGGGCTGTTCTAGTATGGCATTTACCAATAATCGAAATATTGGCCACCTGTAGGACAAATCTGGTTGGAGTTGATTTTGCGACACCTTAAAATGAGCATCACCAGAGCATCCAAAGAGCGTCATCAATTTTGGGCGTTGCATGTTGTGTAATCCAAGAGTTGTGCTATGTCCTGTATGGATAGTTCACAGTTGCCAGCCTTTATTAGCAATATGGTTAGTGTCGATGTGGCTACTACCTTCAACTGCGCGTCAACAGAGCGTCAATGATATTTGGTAATGTAAGTCTGGTGATTGGAACAAGATATGATTTCTGTTATGTGTAACCAACATATTAGCAGCCATTACCGTCAAAAGAGCAAGGGAAATGGTCACTTCTCCATTCTGAAAATGAGCGTCGATGGAGAGTGAAAAATATTTTGCCTTTCGAAGAAAGTAATTGGTAAGTGATTTGCACGCTGTGAACCATAACCTACGTATTGCCAGCCATCATTGGGAAAAGACAAAGTTATAAGGTTACGGCTCCATTCTGAAATTGACCGTCAACTGAGTGTCATGAATTTCTTGTAATGCATATTGGGTAATGAAGGCATCATATGGATATTTGAGCTTATAATTGAACTATTGACCTCCTTTATGGTCAAAAATAATAATTAGTGAAAGAAATACATCACTATAAATGTTATTGATATCGCACCCTAGAAACCATGCCAAATTGGATTGATGGAGGTTGAACAATCGATTTTGATTGAGTACGATTATCAAATAGCAAAGGCAAGTGTTGTAAATGTCGTAACAGATGGACCCGCTGGAGGACCCGCTGAGGACCCGCCGAAATCAGACAGATAGGGAGATGTTGATTGAGCCGTACCCGAATCGACAGTTCGCATTTATTGAGAACCCAGACCGCCAATTTACCAACGTTTCTGTTCCCACCTGGACCCGGACCCCAACTGGTGGTGCGGAACCTTTGCTAACACTAAGTCTGCCTCCTCGTATCCGAAATGCAGATCATTATCAATTCAATTGTCGACTTTCCGGATGTTTGGGTTAGTGCTGCCTAGCTCAGGTTTGTCAAGTGCCACTTCGGAGGTGAAATAGTAAAGAGGAATAACACTGTCAGCACGCACTGCTTCCATGCTGATGAGCAAGGCACACATTGGATTCTCTGCCTGTTGGATCTAGCGCTTGACTGTACCACAATGTTTTTATACACCCTGTGTTGGTAGCTCTCCGGTAGTGTGATCCAGGGATTCAACAAGCATGTATACATGTCTGCAATGCCAGGCGAGGTTAACAACATGCAACACATTGCAGCGCAGAAGGATCCATTCTTACCACCAGAAGTGTGGTAATGGAAGTAGTCCGAGCGATCAGGTCTGTCCACTTTAATCTTTGACTTGGAAGCTTTCAGATGAACACCGTTGATCTTTTGCTACTCTAGGAGAGCATGGCGGAATGCAGTGCAGGAAAATGTGATAAGTGGCAAGGGAATATGACCGTCCTGGTTGTGAATCGTGGAATGATAACACCGATTAGTATACTTAATGTGGTTTTTCAGCCGATGATGGAACTTGATGATGATTAACTGCAGGATTGCGTCCACCAGGAAGGCAAGTGGATTCTGGCCGTTTGTTAGCAGTTTTCGACTCTCTCTACATCTGTTTTGGGACACGTACAACACCTTCAACCCACTCTGCTGCAGAAAAAATATCTTGACTGTCAGCCAGTAGGGAATCAATGAATTTCAAACGCTTGGTGGCAGATTCAACGTGGTGGAGTTCACGAAGCTCTACTATGTTCTCCCTTGCTGATTGAATCAAATGGGATTTGCCATTATCGACCTATGCGCCAACCTGGTACCAGTGTGAGCATGCAATATCCAATGTGGGCCGCTGCGTCAGCATACCTCTTTCAAGATCTCCCTTGTGCACTCCACAAATACTATGGACCATATGTTGTTTGCTGCATTGCGGCGTTGCAGTACATCTGAATGATCTGCCAGTGTGGGGTTTTAGCAAATGCTTTTGAAACCTGTCGCATTGCATGACTTACTGTGTCCAGTGTGCTTGCACTCAGAAATGGCCATCTTTTCCCCATGTATAGCTCCAGAACTCTGCCCATTGCAAACATATAACGCATCATGTGTGAGTAGTCAAATCGACGCACAATGCGACGGCTAAAGACCATTGATCGTGGTGTAGACACCACCTGCGGTGGCAATTGCCACAGCCAGTGATTGTGATGCTTTTTGGTTGCCTGCGTTCAGAGTGGATTTGTAATGGTCGGGCAGGGGAGTAGATTTGGGAAGTGGGTAGGCAGGATTTGAAGACCATTGAGAGGAGTGTGAGTGATTGCAACGCCAGATGTGGGGCTGGATACATCTCAACGTGTTGAGGTTCCACTGGGAGCTGGTATGATACGACTGCTTCAAATCTGTCTGGCTGTTGGATTATTGATCGACCATCGCTGTGAAGCGGACAGGAAGGAAGTCATGTGCTGAATAATATCTGCAACCCGAACATTGTTCCGCAAAGATCAGGGGATGGAGTTCTCATGATGCATTGTAGAGGCTACAGAAAACCCTCCCTCACAGAAATCTCTCTCGCCAGCCGGTACGGAAACTGATCTCTTGGCCGGCGGAAGTTGAGATTTCCTTACAGTCCGAAGGCATTGTTAATTCCAACAATTTGCAGGACTTAGAAGATTTTGTATGCCCTGAGTTGTGCCAGGGTGAGGGCTTGGAGAAGACACCATCCGATATAGTTATTCCACGTTCAGAATGTCGTATCAATTGCCTCTATATGCATATGCAATGGCTGGCGAGGTAGACTTCTATTGGAGCGACCAGGTAGGAATTTGACAAACCAGTCAGGCGCTGTGTCAACCACACTAGACGCTACACCCTGACATAGTCAGTGAATGGATCCCTTGCCAAGCATTCAACTGTGGGGTTAACCACCATCAGATTAAACTCAGTATTCAAATTCACTGTTACACCAATGTCTGAAGGCCTATTTGCACCACTTGAAGGGTGTGTATGCCTTCTTGGGGCGGTTGGCAGAGAATTGAACTCATTCTTGACACAATACATTGAACAATCGATTGTGTATATTGTCTGCTACCTGGTGGAAATCCCAGTTTGGCAGAGCTAGAAGCATTGAAAAACGAGCGATGGGGTATTTTCCATCCTATGACATCAGTTGCATGTGCTGTTTCCACCGCTAGGCATTGCTAGCCAGGTTGGATGGTTACACAGTTGGGACAACATGAGAACTAGTCAGTTTACACTGAGATGCACGACGTCTCAGTGGTAAAAGCGGTATAGCATACCAAAGCAATGCTCTGCATTGCTAACTGTCCACACCACGTGTACCAAACCTCGTCTGTAGGCCACCCATTCATGCAGTGCCTAGTGGTTATGCAAGATGAAGGCCGGGCCATTTGGTATTCTTGAAGCAACAGAACGCGGAATATTAATCAAATGGCAGGAACTCGAGTGTGTATATCCTTTCTTTATGCGCATACCTTGGTTGTTTTTGCCTCCGGGATTCAACACACCGCCACCATCCTTAATATTCTCGATGTCATTTCACTTCAACATAACGATGCCTCACATTTCAACACACACCCAATATTCTTCACAACATTGTACGTTGCCTCTGAGTTTGCTTATGCTTCAAACAACGGAATTGTAATGATAATACGTTGGATGTGGATTCATTTTCAACTGACAGTGATGGCACCGATGAGCATCTGGAATGGAAATGAGAAGGCAACTTCTACAGCAATAATAGCGACATCTTTTATCACTTGAGGCCGGGTCTTGCATTACGACCAGAGAAAGGGATTCATCACGGAACGCATTCTGGGACTCATACAGATATAAAAGGATGCCAGACTCAAGCATGTGAGGGCGTCGGACCTATCGTGTGAAATACTCTGTCTGTATCCAGTTATGACTCCCCACTGGTCACAATTACAGCTAATGAGCATGCACCACCGTAGCAGGAGTTCGCCTTTTGGGGAGTGGTGGGTAGGATTTCGCTTATATATGGGGCAAATTGTTGACAATTCCCCTGACCAATCGAACAGCGGGAGGTGGGACAACCCCCGTGCCTTCAGGGATCAAGTCAATCACTGCAATCAGGACACAAACAGCTAGGTGAAGGTTAAATGCACCTGTCAGCGTCTCTCTGGTTACGGTAGCGAAGATTTCAAGTCCAAGGATGTGTCCCCAAGTTGCGGCAGTGCATGCCAGATGACTTCCTCGCCATTAGACCACGGAATTGAGATGTGATAATAGACAACGATGATGATAATTAGAACTGGGCAGAACCCGATGCACTGAGCTGTGGGAGGAGACGTCATAGCGATGGCAATGGCAATCCCAATTGCGAGGGAACAGAGGACACCTAGGGTGGTGACAATGGCACCGGAAAAGAGAAGGGTACAAAGAATGGGAAGTGGAATGGGAATGGGAAGGGAAATGGTTAAGGGAAAAGTATTTTTAAACAAACCCCAGGGGGAGGTGATATCACTCGTGCCGCTGCTTTGCAGTAGCGGAAGGAAATACATGAGGCAGAATCAAACACAGAGGGCTAACCAGAGTGGGTATGTTTTGACGTGGAAGCATCAACCGCCATCTCAATTTGGTCAGATGATGAAACAAAGTTGACCGGATCCGATTCCGAATCTGACCCAGAAAATGATCCCGATGTGAATATGTGCATGGATGATGATATGGAGGAACCGGACTGCATTGATGTTGGCTGTGATGTTGATATGCTAAGGGACAGTGACGATTGAGAGTGGGAAGATGCAGAGGACGAAGCTGAGCAGGGGGAGGAGGATGTGGATTTGGATGAGGAGGAGGATAAGGATGAAGATGATGGCAAAGACCCTTGTAGGATCGGCCAAGAAGAGATGGTAAATACTTCCGCTGACGATTTAGATTCCAGGGTAGACAGTCAGTCAATTGTGATAGCCGAACGAGGTCAACAGCTGCGCGAGCATACCACACTGCCAAGATCTCTGGCACCTGCCCCACTGCCCCAAACACCGGAGACTCACCCATAACCACAACCTCCGGAAACGCATCCCCTCAGTGGGCCGGAGCATTTGCGGACAGTGACGCAACGAAAACCTCACCCGGCAGTATCAAATATGCGGCACGCTGAAGCAGTCTGATCCACCTTAGATGTGGATGTTGATGTGCCTTTGCTCATGGAATCAGGAGGTTGCGACAGTCACCCCGATGTCCCGATCCCCAATGCAAATCTACCTAAGGCGCTCAGAGAGGAATCTGTAGGCTAGTAGTCCTCTCGTTGTCGAGTTGGGGAGCAGGCGATGGTTGTTTGCCTTAGGGTTAGAGTCTGGTTGTTGTCTTGTTCGTTTCCATTGGTCTTATTGATTTTTCTCAGATATTGCCTATTACACGCATTGCATGGTTTTTGGATTGCTCGAGGTTCATTTTATCTATGGATTTTGTATTCTGTTGATTTTATCCTTAGTATTATGGGACATCACGCATGCAGCGTATTTGCCACTTCTGGCATGTAGGGAACCTCCTTGTGATGGTGTTGGGCTGAATGAGATAGTTCAAAGTAAAGAGAGATTACACACCGGGCGGCTCAGGCCTACCAACCAATTTCGTCCGATTCAACAGTTCATACTCCGCTTCTCGGTTGTCATCAACAATTCCTGTGAATCCACCGTTCCGCTGCCCCGGATGTGCATGCGGAAACACGTTCACCTGAGACAGCGGCCGACTTAAACAGATCACATTACACCATCATGAACACCTTCAAGTTGCGCCCCAGAAAAAACTGACAATTTGCAGCACGCACCAACACGTTGAACCCGCACAGCGTGGTGACATCAATGGTAACAACGATTCAGTTCAAGACTTGGATGCGGTTCCCTAGCTGAAACATGTTGCAAACATCACTGACTAGTAGTCCCAACAGCCAACTGCACTGCTGTGGAATGAAATGTACACCGGCGCTTGCACTCCGCTGATCAAATACATCCCTGAGCGATGGGAACCCGAAGCTCAAGATTGCTTTGTGACACACCTACAACACGATCTGTACTACCAGTTTGTGACGCGTGGATAGTAACCACCTACAACACCATCTCTACTAACCATTTGCGACCCGTGCGTAGTTCAATCTCATCCAGTGTGGGTTCAAGACGAACAGCATGAAAACGAAGTATGACAACGTGCTGAATGCAGAGAACACCACTCTGCATTTTTCAAGATTCATAACCGGGGATGCTGTCCAGAGGCTCATGGCCAGCATGTGAGATGATCATGCACTTGAGGAGAAGGAACTACACATTCTCGAGGATGTGAGATGGAAAGATAATCACACACATTCAACCAAATACTGACGTTGAGACATCCTCAAAAGCATGTGACGGTTGATGCGGCAGCCAGCATACGCCCAGCATCTCATCTATGCCCCTCAGCTTGAATTTGCCAGCGATACCCCACCAGATCGCCCATATACCGAATTGCACACGGTGGACTTGTTGTGAGAGACATCGAAAAGGTGAGATACTCCAGGATAATAACATGCTGTTCGACTTTTATTCAACACTCAGAGTTGGGGACACTGTAGTTCCCTTGATCTGCATGTCGAACGGAACACATCTTGCGAATTTTGCTCCGAATCAGAAACAGCACGCTGTATATATGACAATTAGCAATCTATCGTCGAAGATTGTCCAGATGTCCTCAATGCACAGCGTCATTATCGTCACTCTCCTGGTAATTGTAATCAAGATCCAGAATATTCCTCAAGAGCGGCTGGCTGCGCAGTGGCAACCCATCCGAGAGGTGCTGAATGAAGTGTTCTGGCGGGTACTTCAGGCTCTAACCATTAAACAAAATCCCGACACCAAGAGCGGGTATTATAATGTTCTCAGCCCAGACGGTATCTTGTGGCGTTGCAAACCGGTTTTAGTGGCATGGCTTGCAAACTGCCCTGAGTATTGCGACCTACATCATCACAACCTGCACATGTGTATTTGGCGCTAGTGTCCGAAGAACAAACTTGGAGGTTATGTGTAAGGGCACGTATGCCCGCGTCCGGCAAAGTAGGAGAATAGATTATACTTGTAGAGATATGGTTGCAGACGGTCAGAGTGATCGCATGTGAATGAGAATGTGGTAAGATTCTCGGTAAGGATCATAATCCACACGAGCAGTCTGTTCAAGGTTGTCGCTTACCAGGCGGCATGACGTGCCAGCATAACAACCCTAACCTCAAGTCTAAGACCTCGCCGTTACATTATCCTCTCTCTCGCCGCAGAGCTCCTGGGCTGCATATCCGCATCCAAAGAGAAAGGCAAACAAACAAACAAGAATCAAATCCCACGATCGTCCTAGGGATACGGTCCACAGGGAAACTCCACCTCCACTTGACTGTGATTCGAAGGTGGTAAAACCCGTGCCAAGACCACTTGTACTGCACCACATCCTATCACAAAAGAAAAGAGAAAGAACGCCAATTTGATCCCTTACCTCCACTAAAGCGGCTTCCTTGGGTGGCTGCGATGGAATTCATCCACCAGCTCCTGAGCATTCCCCAGGTTTTCCGCTGGCTCCCAACTTGTACGGACATATCTGGATCCGGGCCAGTGAACGAGATTATGAAGCTTCCGATAATGCTGTTTGGAGTCGACGATGCCATCAACTTCCCATTCTTCCCAGTCGTCGACGATCCTCGGGTGAGGTTCGCTCGATGGCGGACCTCAGACTGGGATTGTGTACCGATCGAGTTGTGACACGTGGAAAACGTTGTGGTTCCGCATCGTCTTCGGCAGGTCTAGTTTGTAAGCGTTCTTCTTGATGACTTCACTCAAAGTGTACGGTCCCGGGCGTTTGTAGTTGAGCTTCTTAGATCGCCCGGTTGTCCAGAAGTGCTTGGTCAAGAGCCACACTTTGTCTCCAACGTCAAACGTAATTTCTTTTCTGCCAGCATACTTCATCTGTTGATGCTGTGCTTCCAGTATGTGTTGACAGAGAGTCCGATGCGTCTCTGCCAATCCCTCGAGCGTAGTGTACGCCAGGTCCTCCGACTTCAGATGTGATGCGTTCGGTGCTTTGAACTGTATCTCGGGGTTCCGGTGGTACATGCCCCAGAATGGTGTCATCCTCGTGGAAGCATGAACTGAGTTGTTGTACCCGAATTCCGCTAGGGGAAGGAGTTCGGCCCAGTTATCTTGCTCATAGTTGTTGAAGGCTCGGAGGAACTGTTCCATGGTCTGGTTCAGCCGCTCGGTTCGGCCATCGGTCTGCGGGTGGAAGGCGGCCCAGAGTCGGTGGTTGATGCTCATGTGGGAGCAGACTCAAGTCCAGAATCGGCTGGTGAAGTGCGTTCCGCGGTCGGTGACAATATTGTTTGACACACCATGTTTGAAGATCCCGTGCTCGAAAATCATACGTGCCAATTCCGGTCAGTCGATATCCTGTCGGCAGGGCAGGTAGATTGCCATCTTAGTCAATCGATCAACTATGACCAAAATCCCGGTGTATCCCGACTTGGTCGATTCCGGTAGGTCGGTGATGAATTCCATAGTATCTCCGTCCCAGGGGTGGTACGGTGGTGGCAGCGGCATATTAGCTCCATATTGTGCATGGCGCGGGGCTTTGATTGGTTGGCCGACTTCGCAACCAGCGACATACTTTCGTACTGTTGTGTCTAGTCCTAGCCAATAAAAGTCACTAGATACGAGTTCAGCAGTTCTAAGAGCTCCAAAGTGACCAGATTCAGGGTTATTGTGGAAAAGACTTATCACTTGGTTGCGGAGTGCTTCTGGCACGTATATTCTCCCCTCAAATGTGAGAGCTCCTGCGCTGACTTTCAACTGCATATCTGTGTCTTTATCCTTGGATCCGTCTTGCCCACCGATTGTATTCTTCATGTCAGTCACTAGTGGATCGGTATTGTGGGCTGCCTTCATCGCTGGTAGGAGATCACTGAGTGGCTTAACCGTGGTGACCGCCAGTATTGCATAGAGTTGTGCAGTAGGGCTTTCGTAGCCTTCTTCGGAATCAGGTCGTCTTGATGGTCCGTCTTCAGGGTTCCTTTTTCCCTCCAAGTGTTGAATAACAAAGTCGTATGAGGGAATGATCTCAGCCTATCTCACTTGTGTCCGGGAGAGCACCGTTGAAGTTTGACAATACTCGAGATTCTTGTGGTCGCACTTTATCAGGATCTTATAATTGGCTCCCTCGAGATAGCGTCGCCATTGCCTCAAGGTCTCCACGATGGCCAATAGCTCCCGACCGTACGTGTCATAGTTCTGTTCTGCAGGGGAGCAATTTTGCGAGTAGAAGTTGACCGGTCTGAGAAAGCAGAAACCGTCGTACTGGTTGAGAATACCGGCGATTGCGAAGCCACTTGCGTCAGTCTGGAAGATAATCAGCTATGCCGGATCAAAATGCTAGTGGATCGGTGCTTTAGTAAATGCCTTCTTGAGCTTCCGGAATGCGAGCTCTGCCTTTCGTGTCCATTCCCATTCGCTTGTCAATTTCTGTGGTAAGTCAGAAATTGGTGCCGTTACTTTGACGTATTTGCACATGAATCGTCGTTAGAAGTTTGTGAAGCCTTGAAGCGCTTGAAAGTCTCCGATTGACTTGTGCGTAGGCCAGTCTTCGATGGTTGATATGCGGTCTGATTCCATGAAGATCGCGTCAGAGCTGATGATAAATCAGAGGAAGCTGATCCCCGAGGATCCGAACTGGCACTTTTCGTGTTTGCAATAGAGGCCGAAATAGCGTAGTCGTTGCAGTACCTTTTTTACGTGATCCTCCTGCTCCTTCTCGTTGGTCCAGTAGATCAGTATGTCATCTAGGTAGCATACTGCAAAGTCATCAATGTAATGTCGTAGGCAGTCGTCAATGAGGCCCTGGAATGTGGCTGGTGTGTTCGTTGATCCGCAAGGCAGGACTCGGTATTTGAACTCGCCGTAGCGTGTCCAGAATGCCGTCTTATATTCGTGGCCTTCTTTGATTTGGATATGGTGATAGGCGTTCCAGAGGTCCAGCTTAGTGAATATCTGGGCTCCGCGCATTCGGTCGACCATCTCCGAGATCAGGGGGAGGGGGTCCCGGTTCGTGACTGTCCCAGAATTGAGCGCCCCGTAGTCCACGCATAGCTGTAGGCCGCCATCTTCTTTCATCGCAAATAATATCGGTGCTGCTGCCGATGATGATGATGACCGCTGGTTGAAACAGTTTGATAGGTTCATCACTAGGTACACCTTCAGAGTTCAGAGTTCGACTTCCGAGAGGTTGTAGATCCGTCAGTATGGTATCTTGAACCCCGACTCCAGGTCAATTGCATGGTCAATTGGGTGGTGCGGTGCCAGTGTTTCAGCCTTTGTCTTGCTAAAGACATCCACGAATTCCGAGTACATTGCTGGGATGAAGTTCCTGTCGTCTGTCGGTACTCCCCTGTCTGCTGCGTCTGATCTCCGTTAGCTTGAGTATTCTAGAGCAAGGAAGTGAAGGAGAAGAATGGAGTAACGCAGCAGGTCTTGTTGTTAACGGTTCGCCCACAAAGAAGCCAAGCCCCGCCGTCCAGTCATTCCCTTCTGGTTTCGGCGAGCTAGTAGCAGTCATTGAAGCTTGTCCTTGGAGGGGTTCTGGTGCCGCAACTACCGCCACTGCTCCCTGCTCGTCCCGTCCAGCACTTGGGTCTTATTACCTGGTGAATCCAAGGTGATGTCTTCCAAAGCCGCTCGCAGCAGTCCTGTGCATTCCCCGATCCGTAGGGCGTATGCTGCGACGACCTAGTCGCTAGCTAGAAGGTCGTTGAATGCGGTTGCTCCATGTGTCTGCATACTCGGACCGCTCCCCAGGAGCTTGTCATTCTTGGCTTCAGTTACCTTCGATGCCACTGCCGTAGTCATCGGTGTTCTTTCCTCTACTCAACTCGCAATCGGTGATCATAGGGCGGTCAATCGACGGTGAGCCCAGTCAATGGCAGGATTCCTTTTGTGAAACCATGGTAAGCAAAGTACTAGATTGTACGGGTCCATTGGTACGACTAGCACGTCTGATTCATCAACCGGTGCAAGAGAGTCCAACTACTGGATCGTGATCCGCGTCTTCCGGCTGTCCTTCGCATGTTGCATCACTCCTCCGTCCAGGATGAGGGTGGTGATGTTTGCCGCCTCATGTGATATCCCGAGTCGCTTGAGATGCCTCGGTGCCATAAACATGTTGGTAGCGCCGCAGGCGATAAGAACCCCTAGGCATTGCATCCCGCCATTTCTCTCTCGTATTTGTACTTGGTGGAATATGTGTGCCGAATCCGGTGTTTCGGTGCCCCATAGATATTGACTTACCATTCTTGCCCTCGGGCTGTCCAGGAAGACTCTCGATTCTAGTGAAATCCGATGAGGTTGAACTTCGTCCAGAGTCGCCATTAGTGCCTATGCCCCCAATTTCTCCATTCCCAGCTCCATCTCGTCATACCTCCCCCACCGCGCTAGATACCGGGAGAGGTATGGTAGTTTTTTGCTTGCTTAGAATCGAAGGAACGTTGGTGCTTGATTTGCTGATTGCCGCCTGTGCCGTCTGTGTCTTTGCCTTTGCCATCTCCAGGGGCACCACTATCTTGGTAGTTCAGATCGGAGTATTTCGGGCATTGGAAGGCTTTATGACCTTCGCCGCCGCACTGTAGGCATTTCCAGTTGGCCTTCCGCGATGAATAGACCGCCCTGGGTACCCATGGTGATGGACGTAGATCCATTCCGCCGCTGCCAGATGAATTATCGGGCTTGTCGGGCTTGGATGGGATCATAGGTACGTCTTTTCTTCCTGCGATTGATGGCCGGAAATTGAGCTTTTCCCCTCCCGGGCGAGACGACTCGCCCGGTGGCTTCTGTCGCAGTTTGTTGTACTTTTCCAGTTCAGTTTCAACATCAGCTGCTCGATCAAAAAGTTCCTCAATGAAATTGAACTTCCGATTCTCTTTGGTAAATGGTTTGAGTTTTGGTAGTCGGTCAGCCTTCAAGCCCGCCCAGACCAAATCGTACAGCAATGTTTGGAACTGCACTTCATCCCACTATGGTTCTCTCCAATTCCGCAGTAGTCAATTGGCATATGCTTGTATGTTATCGTCGGCGTTGTAGTAGCCTTGCGGGAAATCGTGGAATAATTATCGAGCCACGTTGAGTCTCCGGTCCCTATTGCCGTACATCTTCTGTATTTCCAAAACAAAAAGGTCAACATTGTTGAGGCAGGGCGAGTTGTTCTTCGGGAAGTCTTGGCCCCAGGTAATTGGGTCGATCATAGTCGTCCATGCATGTCGCGATCGGTGTCGTAGGCCCAGCTTCCAATGTGGGCTAGATCATATTGAACCTTGTCTGTGTCTTCGTGGAAAGGGTGTTTATGGGTCCGGAAGTTCGATCGAAGTGAGCGGAGGTAGGTTTCCAATTTTCGAGCACCTCCGCAATAGCGTTTCAGGTCTGCCTTCTTAAACTTGTCCTTCACGTCTGAGGTCGATGATCTGCGTCTTTCTAGTGGTTTGGTGTTATGCTGGAAGCGGAATTCGATCATCTTTTGCTGTCGCTCCACCATCTCCTCCAGGTCGATCCTGGATGGTGCAGTTGACTCGGGATTATCATACGCAGACTCGTTAGGTTCTGGAGTGTCATTGTGTGGACCGCTCTCTTTGTCTGAAAGGCGGTCCTTGTCGTCGTCGATGATTCTGTTCCTGCGATAGGAGTCTTCCTCGATTTCCTCCTCCACTAGATCTCTTGCAGTCACTGAACCGGGGGTGATCCGACTGGCGAGGCTCGGAGTATGGCGACCAATCGACGTGCGAATCGTCTCTGCACTCCCACACTCATTGGCACTGTGTAGAGGAAGTCTATTGGTCCATTTGGTAGGCATTGAGTGGTCAATTGCTTAGATTTGTAGGGTGTGTGCGTGTTGCGATGCGTCAGAAAAGGGGTAAAATTGAAAAACCATGAGCGAAATGTATCCGGTGACTGAAAGACCGAGAATAGTACATGGGCACGTATGCCCGCGTCCGGCTAAGTGAGAGAATAGATTATATTGGTAGGAATACGGTTGCAGACCGTCAGAATGATCGCACGTGTATGAGTATGTGGTAAAATTCTTGGTCTGGATAATAATCCTCACGAGCAGTCTATTTAAGGTTGTCGCTTACCTGGCTGCATGACGTGCCAGCGTAACAACCCTAACCTCCAATCTAGGATCTCGCCAGTACATTATGTCTCTCCTGACAATCAACACCTCCAACGGGAGCATAACCTGTCTAGACATCCCAGTGATGCCAACACCAACCCAGACCACGCCCAACTCTAAACTAACCATGTATACCATGGAGTCAGCGTGTTTTGACATATTCCCTCTATCAGGAGCGATTTCATTAATCCCAACCTGCTTTGTTCAATGCAGATCAGCATTCTTGACCACCTTCAGAACTGCATTGTCCACTTCATAAAGACGAACGAATGGCTCGACAAGGACAATCCAACCTGGATATCTGTTCCTGCTTACCACGACCTCATACCAAATAATCAGTCATATGAAGAAGTGTCTCAATGGAATGGGAAGGAGATGAAGGAAATGAGGAGGTACCTGCTTGAAGTGGTAACCCAGTCTCTATGAGGTGGAAGCCCCGCTGCGCTCACCATATTCAATCACGGAATTGAGTGCACATGGGCATTGTTAGAATTCTATATGTATGCTCGATAAACATCTCATGATGATGCAACATTGTACTACATTGGGGATTCCTTGAGTCATTGTCACAATGTCAATGATGTTATCGTACTCGGCCAATCCAACAAAAGGCGAACATCATTCCCAATGCCCTGGGAATAAAAATTGTGAAGAAGCGAAAGGTAGACGAGGAAACAAATGCTGAAACTTGGACGCTTTCCAAGAAGCGACACCAAATGACTGGCCGGCTGAATTACATCAGGCATGGGAGCGATGTTTGCAAAGAGAGAGACACCGAATTCATCATTCCGAGGATCCACTCAATCTCTCATTCGATCGAACATATTTGTCCATACTGATCCTTTCAACAGTATTCTGCCGAGAGACATGTACAAGTCGATAAAACGCACCTCAAGCACGGTTGGAACACCTCGATTCACAATGTCAACTACCTGCCAGAAGCATTTACCTTGCAACGTCGCATCCTATGTTTTGAAATCAGAAAGTTCAATCTCCAAGCACTCTCTCCCCATCGGTAGAACAGTGATGCCGCCAGTAAAGGCCTCCTTTCCTGTGCTCATCAGGCTGCCCCTCTGAGTCCCCAGTCATATGCACAGCCCGAATTGATGGGATCCCCAAACTGCCGTGATGGCAACCATTCTGACACTATGAACAAAGCCTTTAGAGCATTACTCGGCACTGCACAAGACGCAACGCACTACGTTGCGATCAACTATGGCACACAGAAGTTAATCAACCATTGGAAATGTAACAAGAGGGAAGTATTTGATGAACAACTCCACTGAATGGAGCTCTGTATTTACTATAGCAGTAACGTTCAAGTTGGGGGTTTAGATGGTAAACCGGAATCTCACATGTGTCGATGCACAGGAGGCCAGACCTGGTGTGGAGGGAATTGATGGAACGACCTGGTCTGGGTAATGCAACACGCGGTGAGGTGTTATGGAGCGCAGAATGGTCGTCTCCCTTGGCAACTGCAAAGACTATGTGAAATCAAACTCTTAAAGGAGTATAGAGCTTTCGTTGAGTACTGCTTAGCCCTGGCGCTCACCACACAACCGCAAAACTCTGGTAACTTGAATCTCATCTCGACATTTGTACAAGTGAGAAAAGCACCGGCACCTGTTGCATTGCATGTTTTCACGATGGGAATCATTGATGGCTGCGAGCACCATACCAGTGATAGCAACTAGTAGAAAGACAGGTGACGGACGGAACGAGTGATGGATTCACAATAGCCACATAGATCTGGTGACATGGAATGCTGGGAATAATTAGAAACGATATTTGCGCGTTTTCGGTGGAGGAAGAAGAAACCCGAGGCGAGATTGCCGCCGCATCACCTGTTGCATCGTCATCCCAATGAACTCACAGATCTGAGGAATCCATTCAAATGAATTGACCCAGTTGGCGACAGCGCCCGAGAGAGCATTCACCATACGTGACGGCCAGAACGCGAAGAAAAGCCTAATCAACAATTGGAGTGTGATAATCAACGTGACACGTGGTATTGACACTGGGCGCAGTGTTAGCTGCCACCGAGGTGTCTCTGACAGCTGTGAAGGTGCAAGTCCACTCCAACGGTGCCATTCTCTCTGAATGGGATTTTCTTTTCTATCAGCAGTGGAATTGAGATTTTCACAGACTATTCCAACTGTCTCACCAGAGGCCGTGATTGAAAATGACGATGACTTGGACAATGCCCTCGGAGGTCAAAGAATCAACAATGGGGCGATCAATAATGATCTTCAAGATCTCAGTTCCGAACTTACTGACGAGGATCATCTAGCCTTGGCGAATCCAAACGGGTTGATACTGGTAATGGTGCTCCAAAATGTAGCCAAGTGGAATGCCGAATAGACACCCGAAAAGGAGAGGATGGTGGCCAAATTGAAATGAATGGCTGCTGAACAGAATCACCAGGCTACCAAATGCACGAAATGCACCAAACGATGTACTGTTGGCCCAAGCCATAGTATCTACCAGATGGTTGACCCCGCCTGGTACAGCGGGGGTGCAAAAGAGCTTGACCAATTTCTGGATGTGTAACGCTCAAATTTCAACTCCTTTGGCCACCGATTCCCCCATGGTGGCACCGATCGCGTCCAATGCATGATCTCTCTTTGACAGCCAACATGACAGACGCATCTGACTGGGTATGTCACTCATCTTTGCAATCCGACCGATGTCTACAGGACTTTCACCGCTTTCCCCAAGTGATGGCCAAGGTGTATGGGGATACAAACCAACAATGCGTTGCGGTAATCGCCCTGATGCAGGGATACATACAACTTCCAAAAGACTCGGTCAGAGCCTATGCAAATAGTTTGAAAGCTATTTGGAGCCAGGCTGGGTGGAATCTTCAGAAGCATGAAGAAGTCCTCTATGATATTGCCTGTGCAGGCTTGCACAACTCTCTGAAGAACAAAGTTGAACTGATGACCCACACTTGTGGCACAACAGATACCTTGGACGAATTCTTCGATAATGCCACATCCTCAGAAGCTACCCATGTCAGAACCAACCATCCACAACAGCAGCAGAAACAGCAGCAGCACGAGAGCAGCAGGAATAGCCTTCGGACTCGTCTTCCAAAGGCGGCAAACGAAGCACCCTGTCATCTTTCCCAGAGGTAGCTGACGCTACCAGAAGTGGCACCTCCGGGGAATCAGGATCAAACAGACACTGCAAATCCGGAACCGGAGAACAATCGTCATGCTTACGGCCAGCACCATGGCTCTCAACCGATATCTTCGAAGGCCAAACCTGCTACGGGCAACTACTTATGATGCAGATCTCCGAACCTGGATGCGAGCTTCTGCCCTCAGTCCTCCCGAGGAGGTAACCCACCGTAACAGCAGGACCAGCCACTAGCCCCAAACAGGGACACAGGACACCAAATGGTAGGACAAAAGTCCTGTGACAATCACTGACCAAAACACTCGAAGGCCTGTCTCAGCATTTGGCTCAACGGATGTGATTCAAAGAGGCGGAATTGGGGCAAGCGAAGTTGGCAATGCAGACTTTCATGGCAACGATGGACAGCATACAACGGCATCAGATCGCTTTGAAATGTGGGGTGTGGTTGGTTAGCCCAAAACCTGACCTGTCAAGTCAGTACTTGTGTCGCACATCCAAGCTGGACACGTCCAATATAGTTCGCAATAATTTCTGAGAGATGCATATCGGGAAATGCAATGTGTGCAAGCTGTCATAGATTGCAGTACGACCAGCATCCGAATGGCACGGAGACTTCTGAAATCGCTTGGGGTTGTGGACGAACCACTATATGCCATGACTCCAGGGCACAACAGCCATGAATTGACTGACAGTAGTAACAGTCAAGAAACAGCATTTACAGTTGAGTATATTGAGCAGTAATCACTGCTTCAAGAATCGTGGGTGATAGTTGTGCCCATTCTGGCTGACAACTGGGTTTTGGGATTGCATTGGTTCCAGTCAGGGAATCCTGAGGTCGATTGGCGACGCGGTAGACTTTTTCCTCTGCACACCACAGGGGGAGCAGAACTGGTGGCAGTAGATCAGGTAGACCATCAGGAATAACACGGAAATGGACCAGAATCTACTTCCCAGGAGGAGGAGTATTCCGATGGAGGCGGTGGTGCCACAGATAGTGGATTACTTGGACCAACAGCATTTGACATTGTACTGGCCAGTGACCAGGTCATCGGTTCATTCTTCCTAACAGTTGGGGATTGTATATGGCCGCTGGGAGCTACCGTCGAAGTCATCACTGAGGGTGAGTAAGATAGGCCCCAGGCACTGGACGGGCAAGTAGTGAGCAGCGGCGGTAGTTGCAGCCGACAAGGGTCGAGAAGACATATTTGAATGTCTGCTACCCCTATGCTGAGCAACGAGGGAAGTCTTGGTCACCGGGGCTTGTGCCTTTTGTTGCGAAACAGTTGATATCAGGGCTCGGGCATATACCTCCTTACCGCTCCTCATCTATTATGAATTGGGTACTAATGTGTGCAGATGGAGCCGGTACAACAACCAAGACGGGCTTACAGATGATGCATGACGTATCCCAGGCAGATAGAGAGAAGTTTTGGTGGTTTTCCGTGAAGGTCAGGTGGAGACACTGCTGCCCCATCGGTCAACTGAGTATGCAATTGACTTGGAGCCCTGCTATCACTGGCCATATGGGCGGATTTACAACCCAATACAGTTCATGTTGAGGACATGAAATGGGTCCATCAGGGCAAACCTAGCCAACAAGTGTATACAGCGACTATCATCGATGGTGGAAGCGCCAATCCACTTTGCAAAAACGAAGGATGGAGGGTTCAAGCCTTGTGTGGATTACCCCAGAATCAATCTGGTGACGGTGAAAAATCGGTATCTCATTCGATTAATCTCAAAGATGATTAACTGGGTGGGGGAGGCCACGGTATTCACGAAACTGGACCCCTGCAGTACCTATAACCTTATCCAGATCGAGGAAGGTGATGAATACAAGGAGTGGTAGCAACAGTTCCGGGTTGCAACTGGAACCTAGACCCCAGTTGGGGTTAAGCGCTGCCAAGGAACCCAAACCAATCCGACTTGGCAGGATTGTTACCCGGACCGGGCAAAAACCTGCAGTTTTTTTGCTGGTTTGTATCGGGACCGCAGTTCCAGGTTTGGGTTCTTTCAACTTTCGCTCCAATCAAGTATTAGAGTTCTGATCACATCATGACATGATCAGTACGTTGGATGTGCAATTCAAGTCGTTCGTTCAACTCCCGCTTTCAGATTTGCGATCAAACTAATAATCGTTCTGTGGTTATTGAACAAACGCACATTGTACATGAAAGTAGCACGTTTTCGATAGCGACTCCACGAATATTTGTCTGTTTACAAAGCTTAAAACGAGAGGTGTAAGACCGGCTAGAACTTTACAATCTACATACTGTTCTGTTACCATACAATCAGAACTCAAATACTTCATCGGAGCCAAAGTTGTGATCTTGAACTGCCTGTTTTTTGGTGGTAAAACCAGCCCTATCGCAATGGTCGGTGTATTCGTGTGGAAAGACCTGTTCGAACGGTTCAGTTCCGGGGCGGAACTGTACCCGGAACCAACCCTGGAATATGGAACTGTTGCTAACACTAACTACAACACAGCTTTTCCAATGCGTAATAGCCAATTCAAATACCAGGTCATACCACTTGGTCTAACAAACGCACCAGCTACATTCCAGTTGTATAGTGGTGATTGCGTACTACCACAAATTGACAACTTGGTGGTATGATACCTCAGTGACATACACAACTATTCGACAAACGAGATGGAGCATATGGAGCATGGGCTGCATGTACTGCAGCGACTCAGGGAATTCGGCTTCAATACCAATGCACAGATGTGTCAATTTGAAGTTTCGGAAGTCGGCTGTGTGAGATTTGTTATTACTCCCACTAGGATCGTCATAGAGTCGGACCGGATCTCCGCAATCGAGATCTGGCAAACACTGACATCAGTTTGAGATGTCCAGGTGCTTCTCGGATTCACTAACTTTTACAGAAGATTCCTTCCGAAATATGCCAAGGTGATGCTTCCACTGACGGAATTGCTAATCAAAGCACCGGCATTTCGTGACAAGATACTAAAAGGCTCGGCCAAATTGGAATTGACTCTTGAAGCCTGGCTGCCGTTCCAGAAACCAAAAGGGACATGCAATGTGCCACCGATTCTCCAATATTATGATTCGGCCAACACCAACTTTCACCAACCGGACGCAAGCGCATTCAAGATTTCAAGCACTCTCACTTAGATTTTAATCCGGTACTACCACAAGGATCTCGAATTCTTCCAGATGTCCAAAGTACTAACCAGGAGACAAGCCAGGTGGTTGGAAATTCAAACTGCGTACTACTTTGTCAATGAACAGCTGAAAGGCACCAAGAATACTACCGATGGCACGTCTAAACGGCTCGACTACGAAATCGGCTCTGAAAGACTGGTGGACCACCTTTTGGCAGCCACCCCAGTGGAACCATTTGTTGACCTCATTCTAGCAATTATCGGAGCTCAGGCTGTTCGCTCCTTGGCTTTCGACCTCTCGATGAAGCCAGTAGACTGAGCAACTGCCGACAGCACAGGTACTGCGGGGAAGGATACTGCATGGGAAGTAGTTGCGGGGGCATTGGCTTACTGCGGGAGGATATAGGTTCCTGTGGTTGATTCTCCACGCGGAAAAGTGATATATCCATTCCAAGACAACCCTAAGTCGGGTGATTTTTGAGCTGTTGAGCCAACTGTGCTAGAATCTTGGCATTTCTACTGGGCAGCACTAGACTGGTATGAATGGAAGTATGTCAGCCACTGCAAAGTATGCCACCAAATCAAAGGGCCTTGGCAATCCAGCTGTGGAATGAACATGCCCTTGCAGATACCATCATGGCATAGGAAGATGACACAATGGACATGGTCACTGACTTGCCAGAGTCAACGGCATCGGGCTATAGCGGGATTAGTGTTATCATTGATCGAATAACAAAGATGGCAATCGACATCAACTGCAGGAAGCATATCGCCTATCAGGAATTGGCACTGGCCATCATTGAACACTTTCTCTGCAAGCGTGGAGTTCCGAATAACATAGTTACAGATCGCAGCACCCAGTTTCCTACCCGATTCAGGGTGACAAGATCGTCCACGGTGTTGCATTTGAAAGGCGCAGGACCGTACACGGTATGTCATACTATCAGCAGCAATGGTTACACATTCGACCTTCCATAGACGGTCTGTATGCACAACATTGTCCACGTCTCTTTGCTTGGCCGCTATACACCTGCTACTGCCGGCAAGCTGCCTTCTGATCCTGAGCCGACGGTCATCAATGACTCTGACAAATGAGAATTTGAATGGATCCTCGACTCTAAGCTACGCTGCAGGAAGCTCCATTTTCTTGTATACAGCGTGGGTTACAGTTATGTACGGACTAGCTGGGACACTGTGGTGTATCGCCGGAAAAGGCAACAATTGGTTGATGAGTTTTTCAGAGAGCGTCCGATGAGACCTCATCGATGATGAGACAGGAGGAGTGGGATTAGACGTTTAGTAGGGATTACTTTTTCGTACTATCCTATTGATCTTGGGTCAGTACAAATGGCGTCGGCAAAGGTTTTCACCACCACCGGAGACAAGTCAAGTACAGGTGGAGTTTGCCTGGGCACTGAATAGGCTGTGAGGCTACTCAAAATGCACAGATTGGTTTCGGGAATTATTATGTCGTGCAGAGACGTACGCATTGGTTCTGTGGTTATTGTGGGGTTTTGGTTATCTAATATACGTATGTGGCAGCCGAGTGGGTCTGCTGCTAACAGCGGGCATGATGTGATGGCAGTTATGATTCGGTTCTGGCGAATGGTATGAGACGTGTCCACGGCCGGGTAACCACATCAATATCTAGATGACTCACAAACTCACTGCGATCACCAGCGATCATCTTACTTATCATCTACCCTATTATTTTACCACATCCACGTGTGCAACCATATGTTCCTATATGCACTCATACGCTGGCATTTTCGGCAGTATGGCCTTACAGACGCTGCCGACCTACTTGTGTAAGTACTTCTCGTACTATGATTACTATCACCAAAGCCATCGCCCTCACCATTACCACCGTCATCACCATCGCGATCGCCAGCGCAATCACCATCGCCATCACCATCACCATCACCATCACCATCACCATTGCCATCACCATAGCCATCATCCCCATCAGCCTCATGCCAAATACTCACAATTACAGCCACAATCAATAGGAAGTGCGTGCCAGATTCCACTGGAGAATCTGATTTGGAGATCTGGTCTCCCCAAGTTCGAATCATGTACCATTTCTGAGGAATCTAGGATTACAATTGTCAACACCATCGCAATAAGTAATCGTGAGATGTCGTCTCAAAGGGAGCGCTATAGATCAGGTTCAGACTATGATATAGACCGACGTCATGAGTCAGCAACCATACCCTGCCCGCCATCTGGCCCACACCACATGCCACATGCTGCCCAGCAACAACTGTCCACCATAGGCCCCCTGCCTCACGCCTCCCGGTGCCTAGCGCCTACAACTGACATCTCACGCTCCCTGGTTTCTGCAACTCAGCAAGTCCCTGGATCGAGCATGCAGAAGGGTACATGTGGGCATATAATCAAGTGAGATTGAGAGTGTGTTCCCTCTGGAGAGTGTACTTGGAACCGTGGAGCCAAGTAGGCCAGGAGAGTACCATCATGAGTTATTGGAACTATACTTAAGAGCTTGCTCGGGAGTGTGCTTGCGAGCTTCTTGAGCACTGCTTTGGGAGTTTACAGCCAAGCAGGCTAGCTCTGAGTCGTGGAGTGCAACTGAGAGTCTCGTTGGGAGCATGCCAGTGTGTGTACTGGAGAACATACTCAGTGTACTTGGGAGCATCTTGGGAGCTTTCTTGCGAGCATACAGTCAAGCAGGCTAGGAGTGTGCCATGGAGTGCAATTGGGAGTGTACATGAGAACCTGCGCAGGAGTGTGCTTGGGAGCTTCTTCGCCGCTGGTTGCGAACTGTACAGTCAAGCAGGCTGACTGCGTGGCATCGAGTGCAAGTGGGAGAGTCTTTGGGAGAATGCCCGGGAGTGTACTTCAGAGCGTACTTGGGAGCGTGCAATCAAGTGCATTTGGCAGTTGTATAGAATGCAGCATGATGTATAGTATCAAGCGCCCATAATCGCATGCGTATCTTAGTATTCTAGTCAAACTGCAGGTCCATGTGACCTGTTGGTGCCACGCGTTAAATATACTATAAATCACTGGTCCAAATCAGCTTCTCTATGAGTTACGCATCACATATAATTATCTTTCTGTGTGTCCAAACTCACTCGATCACAACCTATTTGTATATCTCTGAGTTCACTCAATCTCAGTCTGAAATTGCATCTCCAACCTCGCTTGAATATGGGCGCAAAGTTCATCTCCAAACTCACTCGATCATGGCCACCCAGTACATCTCCATACTCTCTTGATCATGGCCTCTTGATGCATATCTGAGTTCACATATTCTCTGTCTCCAATTGCATCTCCAAACTCGCTTGATCATGGCCGCAAAGCGCATCTCTTAATTCACTCGACCTTGGCCTCCAACTGCATCTCCAAACTGCCTCGAGCATGGCCTCCCAGTGCATCTCTTAGGTCAATAAATCTCGATCTCCAAATGCATCTCCAAACTTGTTCCATCACAGCCTGTGTTCACTCGATAGATATTTCAGGCGCACCTGGAATTGTTCTCAAGCGCTGCCTGCACCCAGTCCAGATTATAAGGGTGCAGATGGGTCGCTATATAGCTAAATAGTTAAATAGATATGAGTAGGAACTGAATACTTGTGTTTCAAAAATCGTTGAAAGATAAGTCTTCGCTATGATTTCCAGGTGCACCAGCAGGATACCGAAAGAAAATGTGCTTTTTCGCAGACCGCTCTACTGTCATTTGAGATGCTCCAGTATATGTCGCCAGTGCTCCCAGGTTTGTCGCCGCCGCTCTTATGTGGTTCCAGGCTGGTTGTCTGTGCTCCCAGGCTTGTAGCCAACGCTTCGAGTTCCTCTGAACGCTGGGAAGAATTCACTCCTAGGGTCTGATACTCTCCTGAAATTGACACATCTAAGTTTACACTCCACATCCACACAGACACTCCTGGAGGCTTCCAGTGACTAAAATGCATTTTGCTGATGAATCTGAGCAACATAATGTTTGATTTGTGATTTCAGTTTGGCTTGGTATACTGACTTATATAAGCTTGTATGGCTTAAGAGACCAACTCATAGAGTAGAAACTGGTTTGGGCTTGTACGAAATGGTACACCCAAATACAAGTTTGTAAGAGCTGGCACCAACTTGCAGGAATCTAAACATGAGCTAATACAATTTATATACGCTAGGATGAACTTGTTAAACCTTGTATCAGCTAGTATTAGTGTTAGCAACGGGTGCGGGTGACCCGCCAGCGGTCCGGGTTCGGACCGCAAAAACGGTTCGGTTCGGTTCCAGCCCAGTCCAAAAACCCGACCTTGACCCATACCCGTCAACCCGCAGGTTTTGCCGGATTTGGGTAGACCCGTCGGTTCCGATCTCCGGTTCTGTGTTTCGGGTTTTCTATGTATGGTCGCATTTAGATATGTTACTGCCAATCGCAAAATATCGATTTTGGTACGCGATTGTTCTTTTTGAATGAATCGACTTCCTCAATATCTAAAACTGATACAGACACACTCCCTGTCCCATCTTGAAAATGAGTGTCAATGGAGTGTCAACGATTTTTGGTATTGGATCTTGTTAATCTATAAGGCGACTGCTTACAAACATTCAAAGATGAGGTAATGGCCACCGTTAAAGCCAAAAACCGAAGGCATACGCTCTCTGCCCCATTCTGAAAATGAGTGTCAACAGAGCGTCAACAATGTTTGGTCTTGTAAGTCAGGAAATTGAAAAGCGACTTGTTTTTTGTTATGCATAATCGTTATATTGGCAGCCCGTAATGGCTAAGTAGGAATCGACACGCTCCCTGCCCGATCGTGAAAATGAGCGTCAACCCAGCATCAACAATATTTGGCCTTGCATGATAGTTGATCAAATCGTCAAATAGCTCCTAATAGCTATATATGGAGTTTTGACAGGTTTTATAGGCTAAAACGGTTAGAATCACTGAGTAGCAGCGGTGAAAACAAATAATGTTGTGATTGTCCGGGAGGCTGTGGCGGGACTATCTCTTGCTTATCAGCCTCTAAAGGCAGCCAAAACCTTGTTTCTATATGTCTGCGATCATTTGCCAGCAAAATTACTCAAGATTCCGGTCCCAAAATCATTGTCGCTCTGTGGACACACATTGAGAAGATGGGGCTGGGAGAGTATCGGATTCTCTTTTGCCTGGAAAGAGGGTCAATAGAATGATTATAGATGATGAGGACTAATTCCCATGGGAATAACCTGACTTACAGGACAAAAAATGATTGACGCTCTGTTGACGCTCATTGTCATGATGGGGCAGGGAGAGTACAGCATTCTCTTTTGCCTATAGAGGCGGGCAATACGATTAGTATAGATAACAATGACTGATTCACATTTCAATAACCTGACTTACAGGACGAAAAATTGTTGACGCAACATTGATGCTCTGTGTAATCATGGGGCAGGGAGAGTATCGCGTTCTCTTCTGCGTATAAATGCGTCCACTACAATGAGTAATGATAACAACGATTAATTCACATTTTAACAACCTGACATACAGGACGAACAATCGTTGATGCTCCGTTGACGCTCATTTTCGCACATCCATATCCCCATTATGCAACTATTCACTTTGGCTTACAACGTCAATCACTGCCTTTTGGCAGTCGTTCTATCCTCTTCATGTATGTTTTCAGTTATCACTACATTGTTCTTTAATTATGCATATAAATATATCCTTTAAAATATACTTCATAGTGTCCGCTAACTGTAGATAATGATAATACTCCAAACTACTGTTCCTTTTGATCAATTCTCATCGGCACTTCCAGATTCACCTAAAAGGCTATTGTCATCTTCGAAATCAACCTCAGCGGTATCTCTACATAGCAGATAGTGTACTCGGCAGATGTGGAAAATAATCTTAATCGCGCTTGCTATCCTTGGCATATGCATTATGATTGAGAAATGGACTGTTGGGATGCGAAGAATGTATATACACATACAAGGATGGCATACCTTCCATTTCATAACTCTCATATCGGTCAATGTTACCTTGTGGCGCACGTCGCGCTCCAAGTGGAGGCGCCCTTCCGGGCGGAGATACCACCAGTTCTCGTGGAGGTGCAGCAGTTCCTTTGCGCCTCCAGCATGTCCGCGGATTCTTTGCTGTGCCATTTTGGTATGGAAGGCAGCCGTCTGTTCGATTTTTTTAAACCATCGCCAGGTGACTTTCTAACGCAGCCTTCACCTTGCGATCTACAGGAATCCCAATTCTTTGCTTCTTCTCTTCTTGAACTTCGGCGCAACTTTTCTTGATAAGTTGTTGCGTTTCCTCTATTGTGGCGCACGAAAACCATCCTTTGGCCATTTTGGCCATATTCAAGGCAAGACACATATCAGACTGTTCTAGCTGTACCAGACCTCCTTGCCTCGCCATAGTGGCAGACATGTTGAGAACCTGCAAGAAATTAGTTGTGGTGTTCAAAATGAAGATTCGGCCATGACCTCAACTATACACAACTCCATAGCCTCCTCTAAGGTCTTTACAGCATGTTTTGTCCACTCACGGGGACCTTGATCATGGAATTAGTCCGCGAAAATCCAAGAGCCGACGACATCATACTGTCCGATCTCGCTTACTGTGTGGGCAAATGTTTTCGTCGACCATGGAAGTTTGCCATTGCGGGCCACGATAAATTGGTCATGGAGCTCTCTACATACCCCAGCTGTACATTACATCGTTAGCTGACCGCCTTCTCGTTCGATATGGAGCTACTCATTTCCAGTTGAATGTTACCACCTATTATTGTGGCGTCCGGTTTTACGTACTTTTTGTAACTCTGCATCCTGGGCGACATTTTTGATGGCAGCCATTGCAGCGTCACGGTGGACTAACAGGTGTCTGCGTTGCTGCTGTGTCTCAACGACGGGCTTGGTGGATGAAGCGCACGTCGTTTGGCTTGGTTCGGATTGAATCCCACCTGGCTTAGGTGTTTGTGGAGCGATGACTTGCTGTTGTAGACAAGGTGAGGAAGATGATAACGAACAGTGGAAAGTCCTATGGAAAAGATAGTATGCTACCAGTCACAATCGAATCAATGACAGTCAACTTGCACATTCAAGTGTTATCCTGCTGCGTATAGCTGCAAGTTGCAGGTGACTCCAACCGTCCCGCCATTTGCATTAAGTCGGTCTGATGTTGTTTGTTTCTCTGTTTCTGGGACACAATGAAGTGAGCGACAGCTGATATGTCACATTCAATACATACAAAAAAGAGATTCTTCCATGGAAATCACGTCTGGTGATGTTTGTCTCAACACATCGCCGCGATCTTACACAAATCACACTCTAACTAGCATGTCATGTTGTACGGTTAGCGTAACTATTTGTAATGGCGGCACGTGACCCGGGCCAGGTAATGGCCAGTCAATATAGTCGGCTCGCCATGAGCCTTAGATCTCTAGCGATAATCTTACTATACATCTACACCTACTATCACTCGCATCCACGTTTGCAACCGTATTCCAATAATTGCCACATGTATGCCTATGAGGCCGAACGCTGGCGTACGTGCCCTTACACTATTATCGCTTGTTCAGTAAACGGATGCGTTTCGCTCACGGGATTTCGTGAGTTTACCCCTTTTCGGATGCGCGACACCATCGAGTCAACAATTGGGAATACTGCCCTCCAAACGAGATATGGAATCATCATTACTGTCAAGCACAGAGCCTTGATTGTTCCGTCGTCCAATTGAGCCACCTGACGGCATCGGAGTTGAGTTCAGGGACCAATTGGCGCACGAGGCGCATCACCGACAATAACGACAATTATCACGATTTACAAGATGCGACCATTCGATCTTGTCAACAACAGAAATCGCACGCGATTGACCTACTCGAGCTCGAATACCATTCCTACGAGTTAATTGAGCGCGATCATCAGTCGAAGCAATGTGCAATGGACGGAGTCATCTTACCCCTGAATCTACAATACGGACAACCAAAGGCGAAGTCGAGAGACTATTTTCGAGTCAGCACAGTTACGACCACATTCTTTCCATTTGAGCGAAGTGCGCCTATCTCAGTGCATTCTACGGACAATTATACCTACAGATGCGCTAATTGAGCTCAGCACGCCTACGGAGATAGACAATACTATAACTGAGACCCACGAAGGAGGGTCAGCCTACGAAAGAGGATCAGCCTACGAAAGAAGCACTCTTACTGCCACGAACGTCTACACGAGCGAAGTGCATTTACTGTCGAGACCTACACAATTCCGCAGACCGATTACAATGACTACGATGACCGCTCAGAGCACAATTATTATGGACAATCGAAGTCCACCTACTGTCAATGATTTTCGACTGCAATGACATTAACGGCAACGGAGGCCACATGTGACCATTTTTACCTACGGACAGAATAGGCTCTGGACTTCCGGCAGCACCCATGGCTACGGGACAGATAACATTATGATTCGAGACTACCACCTCCAGAGGCACCACTTTCAGGACACTAATTGCAGGATCCAATCAATCGAGGAGATATGGATAATACGAGTTTTCATCTTCAAGGCCGGGACACATTCCACGGCACTCAGTCAATATATATCAATAGCAGCAAAATTAGTATTATTAAACGGAATAAATTACCAGTCCTTATGCATATGGAATGGACTCAGAATTACAAATGGATCTGCTGGATGTGCCCATCTCGATGTATGTGGTACCAAACTGCCGCGGTTTAGGGCCCACTCCCGGTAATGGTCGATCGGTCACTGTGCTGATCTTACCATCAACCAAACAATATACTTCTCTCGCAGCCTCCATTATGGACTGCCCAAGAGCAAGTTGATATGTGGATGCTATCGTGCAGCGGAAACATGTCTGTAGCGCGAGATATGCTACCGAGACAATCGCGGTGAGGACAGTCCTTCTCCACAACCATCAATGAAGCTTCTGGACCGTTGTAGGACATACCTCTCCCGGGGATACCAACTCGGGGACCGCATGATGACTGCTAGCTAGAAGGCGGTTATCATGGCATTCACCCAACGGTCTGGGGTTT
>Ga0307515_10003857_pt1 | contig 31337 bp, 21 predicted proteins | sample 17_EM_MG_FD_194513 | JGI IMG/M metagenome (GOLD analysis project Ga0307515, IMG submission 194513) | Populus trichocarpa ectomycorrhiza microbial communities from riparian zone in the Pacific Northwest, United States - 17_EM | ecosystem: Host-associated > Plants > Roots > Unclassified | place...
TAACCAACAATATCTTGAAAAACTGGCTCAGAGTTCCATAAGATATACATCCATTATGCCTTGGAAAGAGTAAAATCAGGCCTCTCATTCTGCAGAAGGCGTGTTCTTCCAAGTTTTATTACAATGGTGAAAGAGAAAAGGAGAAAAAATTGGACATGTAAAGCACCTTCGTTTTCCTTTGTAATATTTAAAGACCTGCAATTAATTTCTTGTCTCCATCAAAATTATGTCCATGCTCTTCGAGATTTCCATGAATTATAATGCAATTCAAAATGATAATTTGAGTGAGTTGTATCCCGATCGGATGCAATAAACAACTCTATTATTTTCATCATCCATTTGATCAAGCTACATGGTATCCCACAAAAAAAATTTAAAGATCCCGAGACGAGTATTAATGGAAGTTTTCAGGGTTTTGTGTTTAAGTAAGGCTCGAACTTCATTGTGAGTAACAAACCTAAAATTTACACAAGGGATCTCTAGTAGAGGTTCAATTAAAAAAAAATAACAACAAAAATCAAGCAAATCAAATTCTGTGGATGGAAGCAAAAGAATGTGGAGTAAATTTAAAAGATTAAAAAAAAGAGAGGATGAAATTAAAAATAAATTATAATTTTATAAATTGTTTTAAAAAATTATTCAAAATATATATTGAAGAATGGAATCGGAAGAAAAATCAATTTAAAAAATTTACTAAAAAAAACTAATACAAAATGACAAATAAAAATACATGAAATAACTGAATTTACTTTCAAGACCAATACTAAAAAATTCTATAAAAAGTAAATAAATAAAAAATATAATTTAATCTATAATTGAATAAATATTACAAAAACATTATGAAGTAATTATTTTACATTACAAGAGAGAAGCAGGAGTATTTTTTAATTTTACAACTTGCCTCACACCGCATATATTTATAAAAAAATAATTTTATAAATCATTTTGATGTGTTGATATCAAAAATAATTTTTAAAAAATAAAAAAAATTATTTTAATATATTTCTAAATAAAAAATACTTTAAAACATTATCATTATAATAATTTCAAATACACCCTTTATTATAAGACAAATTCCACTCATTTCCAATGGAGATGGATTACTAATGATTTGGAGAAGATTTCCCTTTCAAATATCATGAGATTACTACTAATCTCATGAATTAGAAGATTTATTTTTAAAATATTTAATAGAAATTTAATCTTGTTAATAAAAATTTCGTATCTGCTACCCTTCTTGTCTATTTTTTTAATTTGAAACAAGTAATTTAAGTGTACAAATTCCTGATATACATGACGGGACCTCAGGCAAAGCTATGGATGTGATTCTTCAAATCTAAGCTGATGGCCGTGTATGGCATGACGTATATGATATTTTAAACCTATCAATTATGACTTGTAGAGAGTATAATTATAAAATCTCCATGATTATTGGGCCAACCCACAAATTGATCTGAAAAAACCTAGCTAATTAGTTCAGCTCTTGAGTCATCGAAGCAACTTGAGCTGATCATTTTATTAAAATGGAAGCATTTTGTATTTAAAATAATATTTTTTTAAAGTGATTTTTGTGTTAAAATACATTAAAATAATATTTTTTTTATTTTTTAAAAATTATTTTTGATATCAGCTCATCAAAACGATCCAAAACATAAAAAAAAATCATTTTTAATAAAAAAATTAATTTTATTAGAAACAGCATGGGTCAATTAACTCACAAAAACTTGGCGGAATTAATTGATTTTAGTCAAGTCAATATCTTTTTTAGTTTAATTAAAAATTTAATTCAAACCAAACTCCAAACATTACATTGTTCGAAGTCAATACATCACCCAGGCAAGGTTTAAGAACGACTATGATAAGATGATAGAATCTTCCATTTGCTTGGTGTCTTAATATCATCTTAATTTGAAATTTAAGCTAACCTAACTAGTAATTTTATTTTTTTTCATACTGAAGCCCCCCATATTTAACTCCTAATTGAATAAAATATCCTCAAACTATAAGGGCTTGAGTGGAACTCTCTCAAGACTACAGGGACGAAACCAAAATCTTGCCGTTCTTCTTCATTCTTAGATCTCCTGCGGGTTGAATAAACATGAACCACTCAGTAGCATAGGGTGCAGGTATGGCGGGAGTAAATATATATGGTCCTGTTGCAGTCTCTTTTGTACACGAGAGGACCCGATAGTACGAAATTAAACTGAAAATTATGACATGATTAAATGAACTGAGCCATGAATTTCATTGCTCTGTTAACGAAATAATGTTTTTTTTTTTTGAATTCGAGAAAACTTCACTTCTCGAAAAGCGTACTTTGTGGGTTTAGATGAGCGAGTAAAACCTCGGCTGTCCCAAGCTCTTACAAGAGGTGCACGCCCTGACTCGAACTCGAGACCTGCTATGCAGATCTGAAATCCTTTACCATCACGCTACACCCTTTGGAGACGAAATAATGATCTTTGTTAATATATAAACTCCATGAATATGAATATTGCTGGACTAAAAAAGTGTTTGTTAGTGAAATGCTATTAATGACGTATTTTATCATAAAAAATATTTAATACATGTTTTTTCATGAAATATGTCGTGCAAGGTATTTCAAATATACTTGTAACATTTGGAGAAAAAAAATGATGTACAGTGCAAAAAATAAATAAAAAGGAACTCATGGTATATACTTTTGTGATTTTGTGATTAGTAATGTGTTACAAAAATTTATAATTAAAAATATATTAAAATGATTTTTTTTATTTTTATAATTTATAATATTAATACAATAAGATTATAAAAATATACTTAAAAATATTAATTCTGTTACAATTAAAGTTTAGAAACTTTTAGAAAGGAGAATAGTGGGAAATAAGTATGTTTTCTTGTAAAAACAAAATCTATTATAAGCAGTGGTGGAGCCAAGTGAGGACAAAAGAAGGTAAATGCTCCTTTAATTTTTTTAAAAATATTTTTTATATTAGAATATTAATATAATAGTTTTGGTGAGGGTTTACTAAAGAAAAGAAAAGTGAAAAGTTATCATTGACTTTTTTTTTTTTATATATATATATATATATAGATTCAGCTCATTTGCTCAAAGTTTTTTTTATAAACAAAGAGCCACATATTTTTTTGAGCCTCGGTTATTTGCTTCTTTCTCTTATATAAATTTTTCTTCAAGTCCAAATAAGCAAGTAATTTCTTTTGCTTTATGTTTTAAGCAAATTTCTTTCATCTTTTCTATTTATTTTATTGTTTAGTTTTAGTTTTATTCTTTTATAATTAGTTATTAAAAATATTAGGGTTTCTGATAATTTAGGGGTTTTGATATGAATGTGTTCAAAATAAATGTTTGAATTTACTAATTATATATTTCTTTTTTTTATTATAAATGAATAAATTAATGTTCATGCAAAATCACTATTCTTGACATCTCTTATACTGGCAAAGTAAATTATTGAAATTATTTAATTGCGGTCTCTTAATTCACTATAATCATGGATTAATTATTTAATTTATGTCTCTTAATTTACAATATACATATATTAATTGTTATTTTATATCACAAATTTGTTTGTAATTAATTGTTAATGAGATGCTTGGAGTTAGGAGAGGGCATGAGTTTAAATCCCATAAGCTACATTTTCTATCTCGGTATTTTTTCTTATTTGAAACTAGAGTATAGTATTAAAACGTGTTTTATATATTTGACTTAGTGAGTTCATATAATTTTTTTGTGTGTATCTAGAAATAATTTAAATGTCTAAAAATGATTAAGTATAATTTCTAAAAATTCAAATTTTGTTTTTGCTAAAAATTAAATTTTTTTGTGTTTTGAATCGTTTTGATGCGCTGATCTCAAAAATAATTTTTTAAAAATAAAAAAACATCATTTTGATGCATTTCGGCACGAAAAGCACTTTGAAAAGCAATCGTAACCACACTCTTAAACATGCATACTTATTATATATATGCATATAGATATGAATTGAAATGAGTTTTGATGAATTGATGTATATTTTGCTATGAATTTCATATGAAAGATTTAGAATTATTGTGTAACTCAACTGACTTTTGTTTAACAGCGAATTATTGTGCAGATATTAATGATAATAAAAAAAAATCAGCATGTTCATCAATCAAAATTAACATGTCATTAGACAAGTATTTCAAGCGTAAATTCCTTGAGGATGAAGAATTATTCAAAACTTCAAGTCATGTAACCCAATCAAATTCAAAGAAAAGTCATATTAAAAAGTTATATAATATTTGTTAGTAATTTATCTCTTCATTTAAAAAACTCTGGCTCCGCCACTGAATATAAGGCTAAAGATTCTTCCAACCGCTTACAATATTTTGTGAAATGGAGAATTTTATACCATTTCAAATTAATTATATTTTCAATCTTGGTTCAAAACACATGACAAATCCTATTATGTTAATACTATTTTAATATATGAAACATATACACTTAAACTTTTATAAATTAATATTTTTAGGATCATAAATTTATCATTTCATCCTTGAGCTAGCAATTAACTACAAAAAATAAAGAAAGAATAAATTTATAAAATATCATCCGGATCGACATGGCTATCATCTGGATCGACAGGGCCTATTTGGGAGTGTGGTTGCGGTTGCTTTTTAAAGTGCTTTTCGTGTCGAAATGTAGCAAAATAATATTTTTTTTATTTTTAAAAAATTATTTTTGAGATCAATGCATCAAAACGATCCAAAACACAAAAAAAATTAATTTTTAGCAAAAATAATTAAATTTTTTTAGGAACACGATGAACATAATTTATACCGCGTTATTAAACAGTACCTTCCTCGAAAAACCTTTAATATCGTGAAAAAAACAAAACAAAACACTTTCTTTGAAATTTTTCATGTGCGCCTGCCTTGTTACATAGACATAACATGCAAGCAAATGGAGAAAGAAAAGTCTTCCGCATTTTTTTTTTTAATTTCAAAGCCTTATTTTGAACCTAAAAACTATAAACAACACGCTATGACTTGAAAAGAGCTTTGTTTGATTTGATAGTCAATTAACAATTGAGAGCTTGTTTTGTATTATACTAATGGTTATTTTTTTAAAATATTCTTTTATTTTAAAATATATATTTTTTAAATTACTTTTCACTTGAAGAAAATTAAATTGATATTTTTAAAGATGTTTTTCAATTATTTTGATATACTTATTCTAACAAAGATAAAAAAATAAAAAAAATATTTTAATTAAAAATATTTTTACAAAACACTACACTTGTTTTTATCCATGATAAAATAGTAGTTCCACCAAAAAAAAAACAAATTACTGAAGAGAATCCAACGCCTGGAATTTGCTCATGGTGAAATTTTTCCATGATGCTATCAAAACAACTTTGAAAGTGGAGAAAAATAATTAATGAAACTTTGACATTAATGGAAGGTACTTTTCTTGCATTAAAAAATCTCAACATTCCACACCTAAACAGAAAAAATTGAAGAAAAAGAAAAAAGAAAAAAGCAACCACAGCTTCATGGCTCCTGAAGTAGGCAACAAGTTGGCCTACCAATTTCACCCATTAATTAAATAATCAAAATTCTCATACAAGAAAGTCCTGCCATTAAAACTTGACCTAGAAAATCTTGTAAGAATATTTCATGGCAGTCATGAGCGTTGAGGTAGTCTAGATTGGAAAAGTGCAATAATTACGTGTTTGGAAGTATGATTGTAATTGTTTTTTAAAATATTTTTATTTTAAAATATATTAAAATAATATTTTTTTTATTTTTAAAAAATTATTTTTGAGATCAGTACATCAAAATGATTTGAAAATATCAAAAACATATTAATTTAAACAAAATAAAAAATAAAAAAATTTCAAATTTTTTCAAAAAAACTTTTGAAACGTAATGCGAACAACTATATAAATGATAAATTTAATCTAAAAAAAATATAAATCTCTAATCAAACAAAATATAAGAAAGAAAAAGAATTACACATTTAAAATTTAAGAAATTCTTATTGTAAAAACAAAAAAAAAAACAGAAAATAAGATATTCTTGCTTCCATCCAAACTTTACTTGCCCGATTCAATTTGAAATTCAAGTAATAAATTTTATATGTTAATTAGAATTAATCAAGATAATATTATTTTAATTTTTTTTATATCAAATTAGGTTTTGATAATACCAATTAAATTATACCAAGTTAACCATCATTCTATTTTTTTTTTAAATTAACTCGAACTAAATTTCACGTCAACATTAGTTTGTTCGGAGATCCTAATAATAAAAACAAGAAAGAAATATGACGTGGGGTCCAATGTTCAATTTTATACAATGAAAGGTAGGTCCATATTAAGGAAGAGAATGCACAAACCCACTCGTTCTTTCAAGCACGTTAATGAAATCTCTTAAAAGTTGCATGCGAAAGCATGGTTTTGTTGTGCCCTAACCCTAATTTTAGTTCTTTGATTGTTGTATATTTAAATATAAGAGGTTGCCTTTTGGTTAGGAGAAAATTGTATAGCTTAATTTAATCTTAAATAGTTTTTTATTAGAAAATCCTAAAAAAACTCTATGTTAAATCACAATTTTAGAGTAAAAGAATTATAAATTATATCTTATAATGAAAATTAAAACCAATATTTGGAACACGCATAAATTATCATTGTGAAGATTCATAGAGTGCAAGATTAGCATAAATATCGGGTGAGTTTCTCCACATTTATTTTTCATGGTTGTGATAGTTTATGTGCTTTATTTGTTTTTTTTTTTAAGATTAATGTGGATGTTCGGGTTAGTTTATATATATCTCGATTAATTTTACAAGTCTTGAAGTTAACGATTATATAAGCTTCTGGTGGTCTTGAGATTTGTAAGACTTGAATTAATGACATCTGAGAAACAAACCCAAAATCTAATCAATTAAGCTACACCCTTTAAGTTTCACTTTATTTGTTTTTTATTCCATTACTTGTTGCTTAGGAATATTAAAAAAAAACACCAATACTCTAGTATAAATATGAATAATCTATCTAATATCTAATTAAGATATTTTATGTCGGGAGGGTCAAACCAAGCTGATCTTATTTTTTCATTAAATAACATTGTTTCGACAATTTTTTTTTTAAAATCAACAAGTTTTAATTTAGTTTTATTTTTAGTGGATCAAGTTGTGGCTCGACTTGATTTTTTATCAGGTCAGGCTGGTCAACTTCTTATCTTATTTTTTCTTCAACCCCAAGCCTTAGTTGGCTAGTTTTTAAATTCTAGATTAATTTATCGGGTCGATCTGGATTTTATAACCGTAGAGAGAGTGAAATTATAATCTCAGCAAAGCGTAACTTCCACGCACTCCAAAGGGTAGAGTAGCATAACAGCTATCGACACAAACAATTTCTTGGGTAATAAGTACTTGAAGAGTTAAGACACAAGTTGAAAGCAATCCACTTAAAAGAAAAACGCTGGTTTTTGGATTAAAGGCCTTTCTCTCTCTTTCCCAAAGAATCCAAGAACCCAAACAACCACACCCATTTCAGTACATAAAAATGGATAATTTATATTCTAACCCTTCTAGATTTTCTAGTGTCTTACTTGGTCCTTGTAATTTCTCAAGCTTTACATTATCATCATTAGAGCATCAAAATATCTTTTTCATGGCCATTTGTTCCTGTGATACCACTTTTTTTAAGTGTTTTGTTGCTGAGTTTATTAATCGTGTGTGGAATTTGAGACAGAAAGGAAAGACTGGGAAAAAATGTGCAATTTTCATTTAATTATTTGAAGATATTTTTACGTTTCAAAAACACTTTAAAAAAAGAAAATAAGTCTTTCCAGAACCTGTGGAGTTGATATTGTAAAAGGTAATTTATGAGTACTGAATTGAAACATTCCAGAATTACAAGGACCGAACATTAGTTTACCCATTAATAAAACATGAACAACAAAAGCTAGAAAGAGAAAGACATAAAAAAATTCCCCTCTCTATCTCTTCCTCTCACACAACAACACCAATCTCTCTTTCTTTTCTTTTCTTTGAATTTCGAAAAACAAAACAAAAGTAGTCTCTAGCATCATCTATCTACAAATACCAAATTTTATTATTATTACAACCTCAAAATCAAATAAAAAGAACAAAAGATTTCTTAAAAAAAAAAAAAAAACAAAATGAAGGAAGGAACCAGAGAGAGAAACACAACAATAGAAGCACTTGTTCAAACATTAAATCAAACCTCAAAACATCAATCTTCTTACCATTATTTTTTGTTACTACTTCTACTTTATTATCATTTTCAACACCACCAAAAAACAACAATCTTTTTTATTATTAATTGCTCTTTTGTTCTCTCATCAAATCTAAATCTTACCCTCACATCAAAATCACAAAACTCGCCAAAACCAAAAACACCATCACCACCATTGATTTTTCTCTTGGAGAGAGAAGCTTTACCTAAAAACTCCTCTTTTAGACAGAGAAAGTTTGAAGCTTTATCCATGAATCAATCTGTCAAGTTTGATTTTTTGAGATTTGCTGAAGTTTAAATTGGTGGGTTTGGATCTATTCGTTGATTTCTGAAGTGGGTTTGTTTTAGAATCTGGTATTTTTGTTGAAGTTGGAAGCTTTGTAGTGATCTTGAGTAATGGAGGAGGCTAGTAGTGGTGGTGGAAGTGGCGGTGTAGAGGTGGAGGAGAAGAAAAAGACTCCAGGGGAAGGAGAAAGTAAGTCCAAGAGGAAAATGAAAACTGCTTCTCAGCTTGAGATTTTGGAGAAAACTTATGCAGGTCTGTTTGTTTCAAGTTTTGAACTTTTGCACTTTTTGTTTATGATTTTGTTGTAAATTTGTGAATTTGTTTGGGTTATTATGATTTTTTGGAAGTTGAAAAGCTGTGGTAGCTTGTGAAATGTCGAGGTTTTTAATGGGGTTTGTGTAATTTGTTTCATTCATTCTGCTTTTTTAGTTCATTTGCACAGCTTGGGTTCATTTTTTTGTTGTGATTTTGTAACAAATGTTTTTTTTTTTGAACTATTTTTGTGCGTTATTGTGATTTGGGAAGCCGAAATGTTAAGCTTGTTTGTAAAATGCTAAGTTTTGTACTTAATTTGTTTCATTACTTTTGCAGAACTTGTTTATATGGTTTGTTAGTTTTTTTTTTTTTAATATATATATTATTATTAGCTTATGGTGATTTTATTAATTTTGTTGCTGATTTGGTGTAAATTTTTGTTTTTCTTTTACTAGCGGATACATACCCATCAGAAGCAGTAAGGGCTGAGCTTTCAGTGCAATTAGGACTGTCTGATCGGCAGCTGCAGATGTGGTTCTGTCATAGGCGTTTGAAGGACAGGAAGGCGCCATTGGTGAAGCGCCCACATAAGGAGTCACCATCCCCAGCAGGGATGCCAGGTGGAGTGGAAATGGGAGTAGGGACTGAGGTGGGAAATGAACATGGGTCAGGGTCAGCAAGTCTATCTGGGCTCGGCGTGGATTCAAGGCGAGCTGTTGGGAGGCCAACGGGGGTGGCTGTTCCAAGAATTAGTGCTGATGTGCAAGCAATGAAGAGGTATTATGAGCCACAGCAATCTGTAGCTGAGCTTAGAGCGATAGCATTTGTCGAAGCACAGTTGGGGGAGCCTCTGAGAGAGGATGGTCCGATTCTTGGGATCGAGTTTGACCCCTTGCCACCAGATGCTTTTGGTGCACCTATACGTAATGTTGATTTCGAGTTTTGTTGCCTGGATTCTGACTTTTTTATTTGACGACTACATGTTGAAATTTGCAGCTATGCGAAAAATTTGTGAAATTACTGAATGTGCTGTAATTGACAATTCTGATCAGTAGATTGTAGATTGTTTTCCCTGGCTAAAAGTGTTTTGGGTTTGCACATCTTATGCGATTATCGAATTTTAGCCTTCTAAATAACTCTTATCAAATTGATTGAATTTGTGCCCTTTAAATAACTCTTATTGAATTATGAATAATTGTGAGATATATTGGCTCTGACGAAGTTATAAATATACTAGATGTTAGAATCAGTTGTAATATGTGGAGTATGAATGCATGAAATCTTAATTTGCAATAAGTGTTAATTAGAGATGATGGTGGAAGTGGTTGTATAGCAAAATTTTGAAAGTATTTTTAAATTAGAAAGACCATTAGACAATTCCACAAGGTCCTGCTTTTTATTTTTTCTTTCAATCTCTGGTTCATTATTTTTTTATGCACTCCATGACTGGTATGTGTCTAGTAGCATCACAAGTTCTGTTGCCAAAACATAGATAGATTTGTTCTGTCAGCTTCCTTGAATAAGGACATTGATTTTGTGGGATATATAGTATGTGAAATGTTCATATATATATATATATATATATATATATATTAAAAGCACATCTTTTGTGCTTCCAATTTCAATTTTACATCTTGTTTCATGTTGAACATCAATCATTCTCTTGTTTTGCTCAAACTTTAAATTACTTGCTGCAGTTTTTTGCTGCTTTATGTGCTGCTGTCTGATAGCATTGCTGAGAATGGTCAAGTATGAGCATCTGATGAGCTTTTTATATGATTCTAGGATCAGCAACACTAGGGCAGCAGAAGCAACCTGTAAGGATTTTCGAGACCAACCTATATGAGCGACCTGATATAAAACCCATCAAGGTGAAGATGTACTCTTACTCCATCCTTTTACTTCTGAAAATTAAAACTATTTTTCTCCCATTATTGTTGCTCTTTTTTTCCCTGGCTTTTGCAATACTTTATATCACCCAGTTTCTTTTGTTTTGATGCTTATCTATCGGTGATGTCATCTTCTTGTGAACTGTGGAATTTATACACCACCCACTTTAGCCCCATGGATTTTGATGGTGATATTTTTCAGTTGGTGATATCATCTTTTGTAAGCTGTGGAATTTATTCTGCCCCCTCTTACCACAGGAATTTTGATGGATAATAAATGGCATGATCATGTGTTTCATTCTTCAGGGTACTACAAGGACTCTGCACGAATACCAGTTCCTCCCACAGCAGCCAACTGTTAAAGCAGAGGCATATGAAAGAGCTGCCCCGTCCTTTCAGTATGGCTCACCTGCGGATGGTCATAATACAAAGACTGGATCACTATCTGCTACCCGATCATTCATGCATGCTAATGAACAAGTGTCCTCTGGATATGGTTTTTCAAGTCAGGTGCCTAGTTTAAGTCTTATGCCTCAAGAAGGCAGGCAGGGCCATCTCTTGCCATCTGCTACAGGAGAGTATGAAAATACTTCACAAAAAATCCCTTTTACAAATGTTGGTATGGATGTGCAAATTGGTGCCCACCCAATTACTGCATTGGACAATCCTTTTATGTCATCTGATCAGAGAGTGACCCATGATGAGAATGCTTTGCGCATGGAGAGGAAACGCAAGGTATTATGTGGAGCATTTCATAATTTTTTAAATGTAGACTGGTAAACAATGCACCTTTTTGACTTTTTGCAGAGTGAGGAGGCAAGAATAGCTCGTGAAGTTGAAGCCCATGAAAAAAGGATCCGAAAAGAGCTTGAAAAACAAGATATTTTGAACCGAAAGGTCTGGGTCTTACCATACAAGCCTTTCCTTTTCAAATCTATAAGGTCATACTGACAGTGTTATGTCACTTGTATGTTCAGAGAGAAGAGCAAATAAGGAAAGAAATGGAAAGACATGACCGTGAAAGGCGGAAGGAAGAAGAAAGGTTGTTGCGTGAAAAGCAGCGAGAAGTAGAGAGACACCAGAGGGAGCAAAGGCGTGAACTGGAGCGCAGGGAAAAATTCTTGCAGAAGGAGTCTATCAGAGTAGGTTCAGATACCCTATTTAAGACCGTCCTTTTATATCTTGCCTCTGAGGATAAATGGGGCACTTTTTTTTTTTTCATTTATGTACTCAGGTTGAGAAAATGAGGCAAAAGGAAGAATTGCGTAGACAAAGGGAGGCAGCAAGGCAGAAAGCTGCTAGTGAGAGGGCAATTGCACGTAGGATGGCTAAAGAATCACTGGAGCTTGTCGAGGATGAACGCTTGGAACTCATGGAGCTAGCTGCCTCCAGCAAGGGGTTACCTTCTATAATTCCGTTGGACTTTGAAACTTTGCAAAATCTAGATTTATTTCGAGGTTGGTAATGTCTAGTTTGATCAAGGAAACCGTTCTGATACCATTGCAAAATATTAAGTCACAGCCTTGGAAGATTTACTGCCGTGCAATTTTTTCCTTAAATGTTTTACAAGGCTCATGCATTTATCTTGATTTATTGTTGGTCAATTTTCATTACACTCGAGCTTGACATGTTAAATTGCTTTTCAGATAAGCTGACCAAGTTCCCTCCCAAATCTGTGCTTTTAAAGAGGCCTTTTCTTATTCAACCCTGGAATGGTTCTGAGGAGAATATAGGAAATCTTCTTATGGTGAGTTTCTGTAGTTCTTCCTATTTCTTGTTCCTCTCTACCTGTCCTGGAAGGATGGTAGTAGTTAAGACTGGAATGCAAGTATGCGACAGAACACTCTCTTAAGTAAATGATCACAAAACTTCTTTGCACACTTATGTTGCATCCATGGTGCATAATCTCATCTCATATTTGCCATTATTTTGTGGAATGTGACGGCTGCTCTATAGAAAACAGAAGGAATTTGGAAATTTTAGTTTTTCTTTGAGTCATATTTTAATATCATTTTATGCTTTTATTTCAGATATTGATCCTTTGTGTGTCATTTGTATTTTGATTTAAGTTGGTTAAAAAATCATTTTGTTTCCTGTGTTTTTTTGCTGCTTCATTGAGGACAAATATTACTCTCTTTCAGTGTTCCCCTGCCATTGTATTTTGCTTCAAGTAGGCATAAAAATCAGTTTGTTGGGACATTTCACTCTCTTTCTCGTGCATAGCTGTGAATCATAATGAATAACAGGGTTTCTGTAGGCAGATGGGTGATGAATTTTCAAGTAATTATTTTGAAAATACCATATGTGCGGTAGGTGGTGTTAATGAATTGAGATAAAATGAGTTTTTATTACTTGTTAATATGTATTATCTCATTATCAATGCATTGTTTTATTTTGTCTCCTTTAAAACCAATCCCTCTTGTCAACCCAAAATCTCACATCTCCTTTACATAGTTGAAGGTTGATTTTATTGTTTCTTGTGGTTGCTATTGTTATGGTGTCCTTTTTCTCAAGCAAGAATATCTATGCCACCTATTTGTATAAATCCCACTATAGAGGGTTTCTAGGCACATTCTCTTGTTTTTTTTGGACTTGGGAATAATAAATCTTTGGAGGAGTTGATTTTTTGGAAGGAAAATTCATCATTCCACCACTTCTAGAATGCCAAATGCACAGCCATTTCTTTCTTTTCTTATTTTTGTTCTTCTCAAAGATTTTGAATGAAACTGTAAATTTATAGGTTTGGAGGTTCTTAATCACTTTTGTGGATGTTCTTGGGATATGGCCATTCACTCTCGATGAGTTTGTCCAAGCTTTTCATGATTATGTAAGTATCTGTGAATCTTTTCCTGACCGGTATCTGATATAGGGTTGCCCTACATTTGTGGAATTCAGATGTCTTTCCTGCTTCCTCTACTTTCAGGAACCAAGGTTATTAGGCGAGATACACATTTCTTTATTAAAATCCATCATTAAAGATATCGAAGATGTTGCCAGGACACCGGCAACTAGTCTGGGGCCAAATCAGAACAGTGCTGCTAATCCTGGTGGTGGACATCCTCAGATTGTTGAAGGGGTAAGTCTTCTTTGTTGTGTGTTGCTGTGGCAATTTGATCTCCTCAATTATGCTCCTTTTTTTCATCCTAAATTATTTTTGGCTTCTGTGTCAGGCATATGCATGGGGTTTTGATATACGTAGCTGGCAGCGGCACTTAAATCCATTAACTTGGCCTGAAATATTGCGGCAATTCGGTCTTTCTGCAGGTTTTGGACCACAACTGAAGAAAAGGAATGTTGAGCAGGCATATCTCTGTGATGATAATGAGGTGGTTCCTTTTTTCTTTGGGTTATCATTTTTCAATGCAGTAATTGTTCTCCTTCAGTTACTCATGTTCAAGGTTTGGTTATCCATTGCTGGGACTGGGATGGGTTATGACAGCTTGGACTGTTTTCTAATTTTGATTTCTTGCTGATTCTAAAGACGAGCATTTATGATAGTTTTATACAAGTTAGATGGCTGGCTGGCGATTATAAGTTTTCTTGTTTTTCAGAATGCTCTAATCCATGTAGGTCGACTTATTTTGTCAACAGTTTATACTAGGGTTTAATTCTGCTTCAGTATTTGTTATATTGTGAAATAGGTTTAGTTTTTTGCTTGTTGTGGTTCTTAAGTTTTCTTTATCCATTTGTGGGCATATGCTGGCGCTTGGCCTTATTTTCATTTCTTTTTAGTTTTTGAATTCTCTCAAGTTTGTGGTTGGTTAGCTCAACTTCTATTGTTTGACTTGTTGATCAAATGTATTTGCTTGACCACAGGGGATGCTGACATCTATCAACTGATGGTCTGAGATGTGCTGTTGTTTTGATTAAGTTGACAATTGTTTGAGAAATGTCAAAAAATGTAGCATGTGTAATGATATTTGATGCTGCATGTTCATGGTGGCGTAGTTGCCTGTGTGAATGAGTTGCAGTTTTTATCCAAGCTTGAGGAATTTCAATTTATGTACTTCAGAAGCTTGGAAGAACACAATCTCATAATGCTTTGGATTGCTAAGAAGTTGCGGATTCTGTTTTCAGGAAGTAGCGTTTTGTCAGAATAAAAATGAAAATGATAATTTTGTGCATTAACTTTCTTAAAATAATACAAAAGATATAGCATGCATTTCAAGATTTCACTTTCATTCCTATTGTTATTTTTTTCCTGTGATTTTCCTTGATTTTTTTTTTGCCTTGTCTGGTATTAAAATTCAGGGTAATGATGGTGAAGATGTTATCACCAATTTACGGAATGGAGCAGCTGTTGAAAATGCTTTTGCCATAATGCAAGAAAGGGGATTTTCTAATCCACGCAGATCTAGGCATCGTTTGACGCCTGGTACTGTTAAATTTGCTTCGTTTCATGTTCTGTCTCTTGAGGGGAGCAAGGGTTTGACCATATTAGAAGTAGCAGACAAGATTCAGGTAATTTTATAGCGCTAGCTGTTTGTATTTGTCTCACCATCGCATAAACTTGCCTTATCTGTTCACTTTGCCTTTTCTTATCTTGGAAAGAAATCTGGTCTGAGGGATCTTACAACAAGCAAGACACCTGAAGCATCAATTGCTGCTGCTTTGTCAAGGGATTCTAAACTTTTTGAGAGAACGGCTCCATCAACATATTGTGTACGTCCTCCATATAGGAAGGACCCAGCTGATGCAGAGGCAATACTTTCTGCTGCCAGAGAAAGAATTCGGGTATTTAAAAGTGGTATTGTAGATGGAGAAGATGCTGATGATGCTGAAAGAGATGAAGATTCTGAAAGTGATGTGGCAGAGGATCCTGACATTGATGATTTAGGTACTGAATTAAATTCTAAGAAAGAGGCTCATGATTCTCCTGAAGTTAATGAATTTAATGGGAAAACACTCTTGATGAATGGGAAGGAAAGTGGTGATGTTCTGAAAACTCCACAAGTTAGCCTTGTGAATGTTGGTGCGGGTTTGACTTCACTGCATTCTGAAGGCACTAATGAGGTAAGGGGGGTTGCTTCTTCCATTGATCGATCTGTAGATGTTGCTGAAATCTGCACTACTCCTGTGCAAGGAGATGTAGATATTGATGAAAGCAACCCTGGTGAGCCATGGGTTCAAGGACTTGCAGATGGGGAATACTCTGATCTGAGTGTTGAGGAGCGTCTTAGTGCACTTGTTGCATTGATTGGTGTGGCAATTGAAGGAAACTCTATCCGCGTCGTTCTTGAGGTACCATTTCTTTTTGCTTCTGGTGAAATCTTAAAAAATGCAATATGCTTGTCTCTAATCTCAGATGAGAATTGTTCAGGAACGCTTAGAAGCAGCAAATGCTTTAAAGAAGCAAATGTGGGCAGAAGCACAACTTGATAAACGTCGTATGAAGGAAGAGCTTGTCATGAGGACACAATATTCATCATTTACAGGGAACAAGATGGAATTGAACCTTACAATTTCTGCATCAGAGGGTAGACAAAGCCCTATGGTAAATGTTGATGACAGAAGTAATGGGATGTCCGTGAATGCTTCTTTTCAGCAAGAAAGATCAAGTGACCAGCAGAGTGACATGAATGATCTGACTAACATGTCTTCTGAAGGAAACATGCAAATGCAAGATTTATCTGCTGATACAGATAATCTGCCATATCAACAAACTGGACATGCAAATGAAAAGTCACGTTCACAGTTAAAATCTGTTATTGGTCACAGGGCAGAAGAGATGTATGTATATAGATCTTTGCCCCTTGGTCAGGATCGCAGGCGTAATCGGTACTGGCAGTTCACTACATCTGCTTCCCGCAATGATCCTGGCTGTGGCAGGATCTTTGTTGAGTTACACGATGGTCGCTGGAGGGTTATTGATTCTGAAGAGGTAGAAATTTCATCCTCATGGGCTTCACAAGTCTCTATGTATGAGTCATACAATACTGGATTATTTTGTGCACATGTATACATGGTGTTGTTTTGATCATTCATGTGCAGTATGCATGATTTATACTGCGGCTTGCGTATTAGCGATGTTTTGCTCTATGTTTGTTAAAATTGGTGTTGATAAAGAGAGTAAATGAAGGCTGCCGCCACATATATAATTGTGTTCTGCAGAGCTAATAAAATTTATAAGTTCCCTGTTCAAGTCATTGTAAACTTTTGTTTACCATGAAACAATGGCTAGTCATCTCTATGTATTTTTTAAACTGACCACAAACCCATTTTTTGTTATTCTATTGTTTGTTTTCATCATTTGCATGGTATTTATGCAGGGTTTTAATGCTCTGTTGTCATCTTTGGATGTACGTGGGGTTAGGGAATCCCATTTGCATGCAATGCTGCACAAGATTGAGGTGCCTTTCAAGGAAACTCTCAGGAAGAGAATGCTACATGCTAGCACTGAAGGGAAAAGTAAAGGCCCAATCAAAGCTGAAGCTGTTGAAACAGCTGCTGGCATTGAATGTGGCTCTGGTATGGATAGTCCACAAAGCACTGTCTGTATTCCAGATTCTGATATGTCTGAGACCTCAACATCTTTCACAATCGAGCTTGGAAGGAATGAAATTGAAAAAAATCATGCCTTGAAGAGATTTCAGGATTTTGAGAAGTGGATGTGGAAAGAATGCTTCAAGTCTTCTGTATTGTGTGCCATGAAGTATGGGAAGAAAAGATGCACACAACGGCTTGGTGTTTGTGATTACTGTCATGACACTTATTTATCTGAAGACAACCATTGCCCTTCTTGCCACAAGACATATGATGCCTCTCAGGTTGGCTTGAATATCTCTGAGCACGTGGCTCATTGTGAAAGGAAGCTAAAGGTGGACCCTGACAGTGCTTTGTGTAGCTCATCTTTTCCGCTGAGGATCAGATTGCTTAAATTGCTACTAGCTTTGATTGAGGCAAGTAGTTCAATGTTATTTTTTGATTTAGATATATGCTTGTTGCCCCCATCACTATAATGAATAACAGCATGGCAAGCATGTTGCCACTCATTGTGTTTTCTTAAATTTTGTGTGCTTTTGGTTGGCAGGTTTCAGTTCTGCCAGAAGCTCTCCAACCTGTTTGGACTGATGACTACCGGAAATCTTGGGGTATGAAGCTGCAGTCCTCATCGTCTGTTGAAGACCTACTTCAGGTTTATGTTTGGCCTTGCTTGTGACATGAATTTCTGTGCTCTCCTATCTACTTGGATTATGAGGATGTGAGCCTGGGATATTGGAACCACGGCTTAGCATTTGAGATTATATTAAAATCCAATGATGACGATTATGTTTTCATGTTGAAACCAAAACGCAAAAGAGGAACTTCACTTTTTTCTTCTTACTGAAAATACCATTGGGTGTCAAAAGATGACACATTTAAAAGCAACGAAAGTGGTATTCCATCAGAAACATCTGCAGAAAGAATAAATGCCTGGTTATAACAATATGCTTTTTGTTTCAGTTTGAGAATACCATTGATGGATTGATTATATAGCAATCTCACCACATCTTGTTGAGTACATGATTGGTTCCATGGAATGTACCATGAAAGTGAACCGGATTATTTTATAGGTGCAAGATTTTGAATTGGTTCCAGAATATTATTGATAGATCAATTAAACAGCTACACCGTAGTGAGTGCATAACTGGTTCCTGGAATGCATAATGAATAGTGAAAAGTAAACCACATTGCTATCACAGGTGCAAGAGTTTGAAATTTATTCTGCGCATCTTCTGGAATATATATTTTTTATGAATTTGTTGGATAGGCTCTTTATTTAGCATCAAAATGAAGGTGACATGTTGAGTGGAAGTTTACTGAAGCCACTGTGTTTGTTGCATTTGGAGTATTCCTAATCTACATCCGTTAATCATGTAATGCCAGAACATAACATGTACTTGGTAATGTTGTGTAACTTGTACCATTTTTGTCATTGTCTGACAATGTTATGCTGGGTAATTGTGTTCCTTCCTTTTCCTTCTTGCTTATTGTCTATCCTTTTCAATTCTCCTCATTGAAATTAATTTGGAGGGTTTGTTAAGATGTAAATGTGCATTTCTCTTCCTCAGATTCTGACACTATTGGAGGGTGGCATGAAGAGGGACTATTTGTCCTCGAACTATGAAACCAGCAGTGAACTTTTGAGATCATCTGACCCATCTGGATGTGCTGCTTATGGTTCTTTCAATACAGAAACAGTTCCTGTGCTTCCATGGTTGCCACAAACAACAGCTGCTGTAGCTCTAAGGGTCATTGAATTTGATGCTTCAATCTCATACATGCTGCATCAAAAACCGGAGGCTCATAAGGACAGGAGCACTAGGAGCTTCATTGTGAGTAGTCTTTGTATCAGAAGTTTTGTCCTGGATGATGTGAGATAAACAAAAACCACTTGTATGTGTTGTTAGTTCGAGCAAAAGAAAAAGAAAAAGAAAAAGAAAAAGAAAAAGAAAAGACCAAATGCCTTTTTCAACACTAGGCTGATGTCATGAAGTCCTGCTTCCCTTAACATGTCTCTATGTCATTAAATGTGCATTTTGAAGTAGTAGAAACCAGAGGTAAGTAATGCTAATACTATAACTGAGGGATATAGGTCTGCAGTTCTTAATGTTTCTTGAAACAATGTAGTTATAAATTTAAATGTAGAATAAGGTATAAATTTGATGGGCAGAGCAGAGCTGAGCTATCATTAATCATCCCATGTTGTAAAACACATAGAACGGTGGTAATTACGCGGTTTCATTTTGTCAAAGAAGCATTCTATTGCAAGCAACTTTCACACCTAGAACAAAAATCTCGTTTCAAAATTGAAAGTTTACTAGCTCTATATTACTGACTTTATTCTTAACCATTTCTTAGAAGCTTCCATCCAAGTATGCTGCCATGAAGAACACCCCAGATCATGAAATCACTGAAAGTTCACGTAAAGCTGGGTTATTTCAAGAAGATAATTGGGTTGATGTAGGGATTGGGTTAGCAGGACTGGGCCGCGAACAAGGGATCCGGGGCAGGGGTCGAGGTCGCACTCGTGGTGGGAGATCACAAACAAGGATTATTGGGTCCAGATCTGTATCTAGCAAGAGAAGTGCAGCCAAGAGCAGTGACAGATTAGGGAAGGCATTGTCATGGAAAGGACGACCTCGTGGCCGTGGAGGGTGTAAGCGTGGACGTCGCAGTGTGAGAAGTAGGCAAAAAGCAGTCAAGCAAGCCTCTGATTTTATTCCTGAGAGAAAGATCCCTCAAGAAACTATTCGTGAACAGTCAACAAATTGCTTGGGAAGGGATGACTGGAATGGTGATGAAACAAGGTTCGTGGAGGATGCCGAAAATGCCAGTAGTTCTGAAAGATCTGAGTACGATGATGAAAATGAAAATATTCCGGCATCAGGAGACGAATATGATAATATGGGAGTTGATGACTATGCTGGTGGTTTTAATGGCAAGTCTGATGACTTACTGGAGGGAAGTGATTATGTTATGGATGGCAATGAAGATGATGATGATGCCGTAAATGAAGATGAGCTAGGGGATTTGGATGTTGAGGAATACATTAACGGGGACCCAGATGATGGTACCGAATCTTCATCTTCAGATTTCATTGACTAGAGAAATAACCTTAAGATTGTAGAATATTGCTGATGCATGAGAAATAGTCAATTCCTTAATTTGTATTCTTTAGTGAAATCTACTGACCTACTCTGTAACTGAAGTGAATTTATTTATAGAGGAAGCAGCAACTGTGCATAGCTAAGCACCTTTACTGTATTGGAAACAGAATATCAATGAATAGTACTTCGGTCCATTGGCAATTGCAATGATCCAAAAGCTCCAATTTGTTAGCTGTCCCTCTTTCTCAGCAACTGGTTTCACTTTTCAGTAGATAGGTACTTCCGATATTGTGATTACGTTGGAATAGTTATGTTTTGGGTTGGAAATCTGGGAATCTTGCTTAGGTTAGCATTCATATCCAATCATATACCATATTGTCAGCTTAACATATGCCTGTACATAGAAGTAATTCTCGTCACCTGTCATTGATGAAAGGGCCTTGACAGATTAGAGACATGGCCGACAAATTCCGAGGAAACAAACAACTTGCATATTACAGATACTAAAGATGTCATATACGGAGAAATCACTACTGTTTCAGACGTTTGGAAGCAAAATTTCCTCCAATTTTAGACCTTTTGCTATCAAAGAAAGGTAGTGTACAACACCAATCCAAGGAAACCAATTGTTATTAAAATCGCAATTAAGGTGACCAAATCCTACATTTAACATATATCTCAGAAAGAAAGATAAGATGGCATATATTTACAACTGAAACTATCATATATTATTACTCTACATCATAAATTGCAACTCACATGCCATTTAAAGAATAACACTCTATGGCTTAGATGTTGAAATCAGAAAAAAAGTAAAAATAAAATTGGGAGCCTCAATCATATAGATCTACCAGTCTCTCCTGTGTATTGAGAGGGCGAGCCTTGACGCAGTGCGAGGGGAGCTCATTTTTTACGAGCAGGCCACTCGCTTTGAGTGATGGAAACAGTCACTTTGCGCAAGTGCAACAGACTGCATACGTAGACGATCCTCCCCTGCCCCTAGCCTAGCCGGGAGACTTGTGTACTGGGGATGCCCTTTTAACCTCTCATGCTCTTCTTAGAAGGATAGAGTACAGACCATTCCATGACAAGCTTTGTATACTCCAAACCTTCATCTTCTGCCTTCCTATCAACTAACCATACCCTTTTCTTGTAGTAATCCACTCCCGTTCATCATCTTTGCAAAAAGTTCATTACATTGAATGCTCGGGGAACTAGAAAAGAAAATAAGGATTCACCACAAAAAAAACTGGAGCCAATTTTTATTAGTGTAATAAAGAAGTTCAGTACACCTTATCATTTAACACCCTTGACATCGACCGCTTCTGTCTCAAAGAGAAGGCACCCTGCACTCCAAAACAGAAAAAGCTGCCTCCACAATGCCTTTCCAGGAAACCTTTGCTGGCATTTTGCATAATTCGGTGAGCTTTTGGCAAAATTTTCACTGTGTTCTGCTAAAAAACTCAATTGTATCATGCAATTCAGTAAATTGGTCACCAGATTCCATAATATAGTCATCATCACACTTGGTGACTCGTATAATCATTTTCTGCAACAACATCACCGAATTTGGTAACAAAATTACTGAATTACATAATGCATCGAGTGTCTGTAGAACTCAGTGGAAGTTTTGCTAAAAAATAAAAGCACTGAATTATGTGAAAATAGAAAAGCATTACAAGCATGATGTGCTCCCCTAAAGGGAAAGGCATTGTAGAATTTTCCAAAACTGAAACTATCAAAGGCAGATACCATAAATAACATTCACAAAAAGTGCATCGCATTCTGTTTGGTAATTTCCTAAAATGCATATTCACAAAAAGTGCCCCATTTCTGTGGAGGTGCATCACATGCTAATATTGATCTCAAGGTCCCATGAGAGTTTTGATTCCTGCCTTCTGCTCTGCAGTTAGCCTTGTTGGAAACTTGACGCTAAACTTGATTCTCAAATTTCCTCTCTTTGTGGGGTCTTTTGGGATTGGCATCCCTTCCTTCGGAACAACCTCCTCATAGTTTGGATGAATCACGGTGTTGATAGGAATGGTCAAGTTCCTTCCGTCTAAGGTTGTGAGATTGACAGTGTAACCTGTCAAGGCTTCAGCTAAGGAAATCTTCTGTGTGAGGATCAAGTCGTTTCCATCACGACTGAATATGGGGTGGGGTTTTTCATCGATAATAAAGACTACATCTGCCGGTATAACATTTGGCATTTCATTCCCTTTCTCAGGGAAGGTGATCTTTGTGCCTTTCTTCCAACCTGGCTTTATGTCAATGGTTAGGATCTCCTCCACTTGCTCAGGCTTGCTACAAAAGAAGAGAAGCACAAGTTCAGCGAAATGATCTAGCAACTAGAGTTCTGCACAAAAACATCATTGAAAAAGCTTTTAGTGTGTGTTTGGTAATGCAGTGCATGGTGCTTTTAAATTGAAAATGTATCAAAATGATTTTTTTTTTTCATTTTTTTTGTTTTTCATTTTTGACGTTGGCATATCAAAACCATAAAAAAACATTAAATTGAATTTTTTAAGTGCTTTTTCATGCAAAAAGTAGTTTGAAAAGCATGTCAAGCCTCAAAAACAAACTCTCAGTAAGCTTTTTACTAAATTGTAAAATGATCTGCCAATTAGTCCAATAGATCTCTGACAACAGAAAAAAGCAAATTTCTAAAGCAGAAAGCAGCATGTCATATCTTATAAATAACATGCATTTGATTTTTTGATCTACCCGGTAAATCCCATTATGCCATTACTTGTTGAAAATCAAATGGGTAGAAGTTGATGCTCAATTTGATAAAAATGGCAGAAACTCCTAGAGATATTAAAACTAAAATGAGCCATAAGTCAGATGCAAACCAAGAGAAAGGTAATAAACATAAAAAGCAATTCTTAGTAATACTGACCCACTTGGATCAACAATCTCCCTGGATATCTTCATTCTCTTGCTAGCTCCCTTATAAAGCTCTTCAAGACTACATCGCAGCTTATTCTCAACTGGAGCAGCCTTTCTAGGAACACCTTGATGCATTGATCCTCCACCTTCACCATAGGACTTGAAGATATCTTCACCAAACATCCCACCAGGAAACCTTGCTCCTCTCATGCCTCCAACACCACCACCACCACCTCCTCCCATCCCTCCAAACGGATGAGAAAACCCAAAAAATTCAGCAAAAATATCATCAGCATTTCGAGGATTGAACCGAAACGATGTGGGTCCATCTCCAGTAGAAAAGAATGAAGCTCCAGGACCAGCACCACCAGCACCAGGTGGTGGTACTTGACCCTTTAAACCCTCTTCACCATATTGGTCATACACTGCTCTTTTCTGTGGATCGCTAAGAACCTGCATAAAAAAAACATTGAATCGGTACAAAATCAATCAAAGAATAAATCTTTACTATTGATTTTAATTTTGAGCAGTCTAGAACTGCATTACAAAGAATTCCTTGTGCCCATTAAAGACTGAAACTTTGGACATCTGACTAACAAGAAACAGTTAATTCCTCATGATAACACTAATAAACACAACAAAACTAAAAATTCTAGAACTTTACGCAAGAAATTCAAAAAAGATAGCAACTTCTTTTTTATCTAAGGATGAACAAAAAAAACCATCAGTCTACAAATTTCGGTGAATTGAGAATCTTCAGCAGTGCTTCTAACTGGATGGTCTACAGATCCAACACAAAGAACCCACAAGGTTCAATGATTATTCAAGCCATGAAAGATTGAAACTTTGAAGTTGTGACAAAAAAACACATAGAGAATCCTAAAGAATCCAACACAGGAAAATATCACAAAAACGTCAATATAAGAAAAGAATAAAAGAATCACAAATTTCAGTAAGATTATCAAATTTAACAAAAACCCAGATCACAAAATCTACAATGCAATACATACACACATCTACACAAGAAATAAAACTATCAAATCCCACATATTTCAGCAAGATTTTCCAATTTCACAACAAACCCAGATCACAAAATATAATATTGAAGCAATTGGAGTCAAATTTTAAGTACATACATCATAGGCTTCAGAGATTTGCTTGAACTTAGCCTCAGCTTCTTTTTTGTTATTAGGGTTCTTATCAGGATGCCACTTCATGGCTAATTTCCTATAAGCTTTCTTCAAATCATCATCTTTTGCAGTCTTATCAACTTGCAATACCTTGTAGTAATCCACTCCCATGGTGTTGCTGTTACCTCCTCCTCCTCCTCCTCTCTTTCTCTTCTTCACTTTGCTTATCTTTGTTTTTTCTAGTTTGGGGTGCTTAGCTGCTTGCTTTTGTTCTCTTTATATATGTACATAGTGATGTGATGATGAAGGAGTAATCTTTGGGGCTTGTTTGTGCCTTGTAGTTTAGGGGTTGGGTTAATGTTATATTTCTTACTATATATTCTTTAGTCCCTTTCATCTCTAATCTTCCCAATTTCATCCTTGTACCAAAAATCGACAGAGGGACCATATCTGTAGTGCATTTGGAGCATAAAAATGGATGAAAAAAAAAACGTTAAGGCACCATATCAACAAATCTTAAATAATAAAGGATGAAATATACAATTAACCTCATTTCTCTTTTTTAAGCAGCACGGACGTACTAGTAACATAGAAACACCAAAACTACATCTTGAACCCTAAATTTATAAGTTTTCGAATGAGTCCAGCATACCACAAATTTGCCCCTCCTTCAAAGAAATACATATAATCATCAATACAGTTTGGTTATTTAATTTTTTAAAAGTGCACAATTGCATCCTTATTTTTCAAGCCGATGAAACATTTGTGATATTAATTGTGAATTTTTGTAATAAAATAGAAATGAACTCAAGAGGGGATGTCATGATCATTGAGACCACAAATTGTAAGGCTAACTCCATAAATTCCACTAATTTGAACAGTTGAATTTTAGATGAAAAAAATAATTAAAGTATTTAAAACAGTGTTTAGTTACTATCTTGAAATTAAAATAAAAGAGATATAGATAATAAGAATAAAAAACATATTTTCGTGTATTTCATGTTTTAAAAACAAAAAAATTCATTTTAAGATTAACTCAAAACAAATTTATTTTATGTTTCTGTTTTTTAATTAAAAATGTTTTTTCATTTTTCATTTATTATTTTTTTTTTGTTTTGAAATACTAACCAAAGTATAGCGGTTTTTGCTGAGAAGACTGTCTTCTCTATGTGTTGCTAATGATTTTTTCAATGCAGAAACAGTTCCCGTGCTTCCATGGTTACATCAAACAACAGCTTTTGTAGCTCAAAGGGTCATGAAGTAGGGTGGAATCAGGGCAGATATGAAAGCAAAATGGGGACATAATCTTCATCTTGTGATTTCAGTGACTGGAGAAGTAACCAGTTGAAAGATCTTTAGAGGAATCAGTAACTGTGCTTTATAGTTTATTTCACTCATGAGGTTTGGAATGGAAATTTGGAAATCCTGAAAGTGATTAATGTTTCACGCACAGATATTAAATCCCACCTAGTCCCGCGAGTTGATACTGAGTCTAACCCAAATCGAGTTTTATTTCAAATTGTTTTGACATTGATCTGGCTGTATCTCTAATGAATTTGCGTGTTGATCTATAATTTAATTGACCTGATAAAACTTAAATCAAGTTAAAATTAATAATTATTTTTTAAAATAAAAGGATTTATTTAAAATAAATGATAAATTCAAAGTGATTTAATAATCCAATAACCTAAATCCTGAACCAGATTAGACTCTAGGCAGAGTTTAGTAACTATGATTTCCGGAGGAGAGAAATTGGTTTTCCCTCCAAGCTAAATCCTTTTGCTATCAAGAAAGGAAGGATTCAAGAGCAAACAAGGGAAATCAAATTGCATTGAAACCACAATTAAGAAGTTGGCAAAACCATGAACTTATCAAACACTAATACCATAGAGTCATGTATCACAGATTGTAGCAAGAGGGCACCAGTCCTTCTCAAAGGAGATGAAGATCTCAAGGACCAAAGAGCCTCTTGATTCCTTCCTTCTGCTCTGCAGTAACCCTTGTTGGAAACCTGATTTCAAACTTGATTCTCAAATTTCCTCTCTTTGTTGGATCACTTGTGATCGGCATCCCTTCGTCCAGGACAACCTTCTGATACTTGCAATGGATCACATCATTTTCTGAAACTATTTAAATTCTCAATTGTAATATCTCTTTGAATTTGTTAAATGTTAATGATAATATCAATGTCATCGGACGGATTCAGATCCTCCTAAAGCAAGGTTGGTGCGGGGGTTTGGTGTGCATGAAATTTTGATAGCGGTTGAGATGGTGGTAACGGTTACTTTTTGAAGTGATTTTTATTTGGAAATGCATAAGATAATATTTTTTTTATTTTTTAAATTTTATTTTTAATATCAGCACATCAAAATGATCTAAAATAATTTAAAATAAAAAAAATTCAAAAATATTTTTTAAACACAAAACAAATAATTGTTTAGTACAAGTGATTATACGAGGACCTGCATTTTTTAATGGTGATTGATGCTAATATTACACATGCTAGTCTTATATCTCTGTCAGTGTGTTGATATGAGAGGCAGTTATGAGCACCAACCTCTAGCTCCAAACCTCAGAGCTCTGCTTGAACTTGAGAGACAACTAATCGAGACAAATTTTGCTATCTATAACTAAGAATACCTGACAATGTCATGCTCAAATAATCGTAGGAGCTTTTTGTTGTACCTCAAGCCTTCACCTCTAGGATTCCTATCCACTAACCATGTCTTGTTCTTGTAGTAATCCACTTGCATTCACCATCTTTGCATAAAGTTTGGTTGCATTCAGTGTTCAGAACTAGAAAAGAAAACAAGGATTCACCATCAATCGACTGGAGCCAGTTTTTATTGCAACTGTAATAGAGAAGTTTATTACACTCAAAATTTAGCACATCAATGTCTTAGAAAGATGGCATACTTGCTACAAAAACTCTAAAAAGTGATTACATATATAACAAGTTGTGGATTCAGAAGAACCAATACAACTACTACATTCTTTCTAATTTGTATTCACAAAACTTCCCCATTTCTGTGGAGGTGTAGTGTATTAAATGCTGGCATTGATGATCTCAAGGACCCAAGAGTCTTTTGATTCCTGCCTTCTGCTCTGCAGTTAGCCTTGTTGGAAACTTGATGTCGAACTTGATTCTCAAATTTCCCCTCTTTGTCGGGTCTTTCTGGATTGGCATCCCTTCCCTTGGGACAACCTCCTCATAGTTTGGATGAATCAGAGTGTTGACTGGAATGGTCAAGTTCCTTCCATCTAAGGCTGTGAGATGGACAGTGTAACCTGTCAAGGCTTCAGTTAAAGAAATCTTCTGTGTGACAACCAAGTCGTTCCCATCACGAGTGAATGTGGGGTGGGGTTTTTCATCAATAATGAAGACTAGATCAGCTGGAACAATATTTGGCTGTTCATTCCCTTTCTCAGGGAAGGTGATCTTCGTGCCTTTCTTCCAACCCGGTTTTATGTCAATGGTTAGAATCTCCTCAACTTGCATGGTCTTGCTGCGAAGGATGAAAAGTAAAAGTCAGTGAAATTGTCTTAACAGCTAAATGCTATGCACCAAAAAATTCACTCCAAATGCTTTGAAGGCTTTTTAATAGATTGTAAAATGATCTGGCAAGTAACACCATGTACAAGCATAAGCAGCATGTGAAATCGTAAGAAATACAAGCATTTATTGTTTGATCTGGCTCTATTAGGTAATGGTTAGTTGAAAATCAAACAGGAAGAAGTTGATGTCAGATAAATTCACAGAGAAGTTCTACGTGAGCTATCCTTCAGAAGCATACCAGCAGAACAGTAGTTACTTAACATACTAAAACAAAGTTCTCAATACTTACCCACTTGCATCAGCGATGTCTCTAGAAATCTTCATTCTCTTGGTAGCCCCTTTATAAAGCTCTTCAAGACTACAAGGCAGCTTCTTCTCAATTTGAGGAGCTTTTCTAGGCGCACCCTGATGCATCGACCCTCCACCCCCTTCACTGTAAGAACTAAAGATATCATTGCCGAACATCCCACCTTGGAACCTTGTCTGTCTCATGCCTCCACCACCACCTCCCATCCCTCCAAATGGACTCGAAAACCCGAAAAATTCAGTAAAAATGTCATCAGCATTCCGAGGATTGAACTGAAATGTCGTTGGCCCATCTCCCGTGGAGAAGAATGTAGCTCCACCTGGACCAGCCCCACCTGGACCACCACCACCAGCACCAGCAGCACCAGCAGCACCAGCAGCACCAGGCGGTGGTACTTGCCCCTTTAGACCCTCCTCACCATATTGGTCATATACTGCTTTTTTCTGTGGATCACTGAGAACCTGCATCCAAAACATTGAATTTCAACACAAAATCCATCAAAGGACTATCAAATCCAATTCTACAGAAAATTCCTTATGCCATTAAAGACTGAAAAATATAGTTAACGCAACAAAGTTTCTATGTTGATAAACAAAATTAAAAAGTCATTGAGTCATTAAGAACCAGAGAATTCCTCATGAAAACAGTAACAAACACAATAAACTACAAATCCCAACAAAAAAGAACCCCTTTCCATCTAACATGAACAAAATCAATCAAATTCACATATCTTCAGATAGGAAACAGAGGATTCCTCATCATAACAGTAATTAACAAAATAAACTACAAATCCCGGTAATTTAGCCAGTAAATCCCAATAAAGATAGAAACTTTAATTCATCTAACATGAACAGAAGCCATCAAATTCATATATTTTCAAATAACAAACAGATAATTCCTCATCATAGCAGTAAAAAAAAAAAAACGAACAACAAATCCCAGAATTTTAACCACAAAATCCCAAAAAAAAAAAGACTTATTTTTCTCTAAACATGAACAAAAACCACAAATTTCATTAAGATTGCACAATCTTACAGCAAACCCAGATCACAAAATTTAATCTTGAAGTGTTAAATGACAGGTACATACCTCATAAGCTTCAGAAATTTTCTTGAACTTGGCTTCAGCTTCTTTCTTGTTATTTGGGTTTTTATCAGGATGCCATTTCATTGCTAATTTCCTATAAGCCTTCTTCAAATCATCATCTTTTGCAGTCTTATCAACTTGTAATATCTTGTAGTAATCCACCCCCATGGTGTTGCTGCTACCTCCTCCTCTCCCCCCTCTTTCTTTTCTTCTCTTTGCTCACCTTTGTTTTTCTTCTTGAAAAATAATAATAGAAAAGGTTGCTTGCTTTGTTTTTTTGGTTAGGTGATGATGGAGGAAATGGTGGAAGTTTCATGTTTGCGGAGTTTTTGTCTTTGATGATTTGAGAAACATGTAGAAGGTTCCAGAAGTGACTCCACTGTCTTTTTAACTTCTTCTAGTTTACTTGCAAATTACTGAAATCACTGTAAAGTGTAAACAAAGAGGTGTTGAATTTGATGTGTCCTAAAATTGCCAAGTCTATCTACCTACCATTAGAGCATCTACTGTTCTACAAGCCCTTTCCCATTTCTTTCGCCAAGGGGGTTGTGGACTCATCTTTTGGCGGCACATTAGGAGCGTAACTGTGTTACCACAAGTGGGTTCTGTAGTTTATTTCCATTAAAGCATAGTTATAAAATCGAAATTGACATCGTTGTTCAACTCGGACACAGCTAATATAAGATTAGGATTAGTCTGAGTTGAAAAAAAAATGATATATTGATTCAATTGGACGGATCAAAACGGGGCTCTTATTCAATTGATTTTTTCTTAAAACAACTTATTTTAATAAAAAAACAAAGTTATTTTAATTTTTTTTTAAATTATAAGATCAACTTGAGAGATCAACCTTTTGATCCGAATCTTTTCCAGAATGTGAAATAAAGAATGAAATAGAGATTGAGGGGACAACGTCTTATTTAAAGCTTGTCATTTACTTTTACTTACATGACTTCCAATCTGGGCACCAGTAACTTAGTTGATCTAATTGGCACAACCTTTAGACTATGGCCCATGGTTATCTGTGTGTATATATATGTATAGTCATGCTGGGATTTAGCTTCCAAATATCAAGATTGAGTATTTCCTTTCCCTAGCAATCTTCTTTTTATATTCAAATCCAAAATGATAACACAAGGAACACTTACCACTTGAGTGAACTTAGTTGTTGGACTTAACCTAATTGACCGATTTCATTTATAAAAATGTATGAATATGTGATCATGCAACTGTGCATAGAAATGCAGAAAGCAAGGTTGCCTGCAAGCTCTGATTAATTTTGAAAAGAAGAAAACTGATAGAGGGTGTTCAACATCATAAGGAGAACATGCATATTGGAAATGTTGACGTGATTTTAATTTCATCTTAATGCAGATAAGGGTATGCTTAAGGAATTAAGAAGAAGAAACATTGATCTTCTGTCAATGTTTCAGATTAGATGCCATAACCAATTTGAATTTGATTTTGATTGAGGAGCATTGAAGTGTTATGTTAGTTCAGAGTTACGTTGCAAGGAAATTGATATTCCATCACTACAAAGTTCCGTTGTCATAATCCAGCAAGATTTGGGTAGGAGAGAGATGCATCTAAGCTGAGAATACCGAAGATATTAAACCTGATTTAATCTATTACTGGACTTGGCTCGAATCACAAATTAAATGAATTAACTCGGATTAATTTAAAATAATATTGTTTTAAGATTTATTTTAAAAAATTAAAACAATATTTTAAAAAAAAAAATTCAAACCAATTTTTATTAGGTTGATTGAATTATATGTTAACCTGAGTCAACTTCTACCTAATTTTTTTAAACCCAACCTAAACCAGGTCTTAGATTAAGGAAACGTGATGTAATTATATGTGATAGGTTTTTTTTATGTAAAACTCATTTAATATACAATTTTACTATTAAACGTAAATTTTACATGTTTTTTCTTGTTTTTTTATATATAACTAGATTCCAAGTCGATCTTTAGCCGATTAATTTATTTTAAAATAAAAAAATATTACATTCCATCTCATCCCTTCCTTTCTCGTTTTATTGTCTAGCAATTTAGTTAGGAATTTTTTCTCATAAATTGTGCCAAGAAGACATTGAGATGTTATATTTCAAAAATTTTC
>Ga0307515_10003858_pt1 | contig 31323 bp, 3 predicted proteins | sample 17_EM_MG_FD_194513 | JGI IMG/M metagenome (GOLD analysis project Ga0307515, IMG submission 194513) | Populus trichocarpa ectomycorrhiza microbial communities from riparian zone in the Pacific Northwest, United States - 17_EM | ecosystem: Host-associated > Plants > Roots > Unclassified | place...
GCAACTAATACTATAACTATTACGCGTAATGTCTTAATTAAACAACGCGCAATCTATTCAACAACAAGGGAGAATTAAACTTGCCCTATAAGCTCTCCAATATAAGCAGTTTAAAAGCACCAACGCTGCTACTACTACTTTTAACGTGCCTGCTCGAACCCTCCGCCGACGCGTTAACGGAACTAAAGGACAACGTAATTGTACTCTAAATTGTAAAAAGCTTACCCTAACTAAAGAGCAAACAATCGTCTAATACATTCTTGACCTCGACGCATAAGGATTTGCGCCCCAGCTGTATAAGGTAGCAGATATGGCAGATAAACTTTTAGACGCGTGGGGTAGAAAACCTGTAGGCAAGCAATAGGCTGGAAGATTTATAGCGCGTTTAGATAAGCTTAAAATAGCTTAGAATTAAGTAAAGGACCGCCAGAGGATATAGCAGGAAGACCCTAAGGTAATTAGCGTGTGGTTTAAGCTAGTAGAGGAGACTAAAGCCAAGTACGGCGTCCACAATAATAATATACACAACTTTAATAAGACTGGGTTCCAGATAGGCGTTATTGGGTCTATAAAGGTTGTTATAGGTTTAGAGAGACATATAAGGCCTAATCTTGTCCAACCAGGCAATCGGGAGTAGGTTATAGTTATTTAGAGTATCTGCGCTATAGGATATACAACCCCACCATTTATTATCTATAAAGGGCGCGTTTATATCTCTACGTGGTATAAGGAGACAGATATACCGCGCAATTAGAAGCTTTTAGTCTCTAAGAACGGCTAGATAAATAACGTGCTCAGGCTAGAGTGGTTAAAGCATTTTAACGCGCATACAAAGGCGTATCAGGTGGGGGGGTATTAACTACTTATTCTAGACGGGCATAAGAGCCACCTTAACTAGGAATTTAAGGACTATTGCCTTAAAAATAAGATTCTAACGCTCTGTATACTAGCTTATTCGTTGTATATACTTTAGCCGCTTAACATAGTCTGCTTCTCGCCGTTAAAGCTTAAGTACTCTCAGCGCGTTCGGGACTTAGCACGCCGGCGCATCTTCTATATTAATAAGGAAGGCTTCTTGCCAGCCTTTAGGGACGCGTTTTTTAATATATTTATAATAGAGAACTATAAGAAGGCCTTTAAAGCATTAGGGCTAGTCCCTATAGACGCGGCTGTAGTACTTAATCGCCTTAATATACGATTGCGTACCCCGCCAGGACCCGTACCACTAAAGACCCTATAGTAGTCTAAAACCCTAAGCAATACGCTTGAATTTGGATCGTAGTTAAAGCTTATACGCGACTCTATCGCTTAATCGCTAACAGCTCAGTCTGGATTTCTCTAGCTTATTAAAGGCGCTAAACTAATGCTATACCAAAACGCGCTTTTATACTCCCGCGTTACTAAGCTTAAAAAGCAATTATAGGTAGTTACTAAGCGTAAAACGCGCAAAAGGAAGTAGATTTAGAAAGGTGGTACGCTAGAGTATGGTAAGGGAGCAACGCAGGTAGCTACTAAGGCCTTTGCAGCGCTTCAGCCATTAAAGAAGGCTTATAGTAGGGAGGGTCAAGATGGGGCTTAACGAGCTTTACGGCGCTGTGGAAACTGTGGAGGGACTAGGCACAACGCGCGAACATGCTAGGTAGCTAAAGAGGAGTCCTCTGAGTCTGATGCGAGTACTTAGTATAATTTTTTATATAGTTCTGACGATAGTTTAGAAGAAATAAAAAGTTAAGATAGTAGCGCCAAGAAATTTCCGGCCACTCGGTGGTATCGGCCACTTGGTAGTACATTACGTTATATAGCATTACTCTTAATAGTTTTTTATTATTTTATAGTTTAGCTTTTTTACTAAGTATATTTACTCTTATATTCTCAGTTCCCTTAGTATATTAAATCTTAAAATAGTATTCTATAAGCATCTCTACCTATCTAACTTATCTATAATTAAGTTCTTTTGTTATTAGGAACCCTGCTAAGTTCTTATAATTTATTTTAACTATAAATAGTTTCTCTACGCCTTATAAGAATGCTCTCTATTTCTTAAGTGCTATAACTATACCTAATAACTCCTTATTATAGACGTTATAGTTTAACTCTAGTAGTGTTATCTTTTTACTATAGTATAATACTAGATGCTATATATCCCTATACTTCTATAGCAAGTATACTCCTAGTATATAGTCTAATATATCCGTTTCTACAACCGTATCTAGTCCTAGTTAATAGATTTTAAGGATTGGCTCTTAGGTAAACAACTCTTTAAGTTCCTTAAACAACTTCTTTTATTTATCTCCCTATACCTATAGTTCCTCTTTCTTTATAAGCCTAGTAAACAGTTTAATATTTTTTTTTAACTATTATGCTATAAACCTTCTGTAGTAGTTATAAACCCCTAAAAATAACCTTAACTATATTATATTCTCTAGTTCTTGCTAACTCACTATAGCTTTAATCTTCTTTAGGTCTATACTAATATAACCTAGTTTAATAATAAATCTAACAAAATCGGTCTTCCTTATAAAGAACTCGTATTTCTTAATTACTACTAGCATCTATTCTTTCTATAACCTCTTTAAGACTTATTTAATATATTCCCCGTATTCTTCCTTAGTTATTAAATAGATAATATTATTATTAAAATATACTATAATAAACTTATTAAGGTGTTCTCCTAATATACTATTAATTCTCTTTTAAAACGTTATAGGTATATTGGTTAACCTAAACTGCATTACTAATAGCTTATATAGTCCTTCTCTTAACCTAAAGGCTGCCTTTTATTTATTGCCTTCCTTAATTCTAATCTAATAGTACGCCTATCTTAAATCTATTTTTATAAAGATTTATATATTACCTATCCTATTTTAAATTTCGCTAATTAAGGGTAAAGAATACCTATCCTTCCAAATAATGTTATTTAGCTATCTATAGTTAATACATAACCTAAGTTTTCTATTCTTCTTTAGTATAAATAGTACTAGATAACCTACTAATGACTATAATAGTCTAATATATCCCTTTTATAGATTTTCCTAAATAAACTCTTTAAGTACTTTAGACTCCTCTTAAGTAAGCTTATAGGTTAGAAAGAACCTTAAACTTATTCCTAGTTCTAACTCTATTTTATAGTCCTATACTATATAATCTACTAGCTTTTTACCTTCTAGGCTCTATAGTTTCTTACTATACTTAGAGTATCTTTTTAGTACGTAACTTAAGCCTCGCTTAGTTTCTTTATATATTACTCTAACTTAGTACCATACTAACTTAGTTTGCTATTATATCTTACGTCGTTAAGTATCTCTAATATTAACTTAATCTATAATTTAATTAATTCTTAGGTTATATTTTTATAACTAAGGCATTTCTAATACTGCCTTATCCCGTCCTAATTGTAGGATATTAAAAGACATCTTAATTTACCTTCCTTTAATAGTTATTTAAATTAGTCCTGTTTTAAGATTAATAATACCTCCTTTATAGGCTATTAGATCTCCTAAAATTATAACTAATAGGTAAGATTACTCCTTTTATCTATAAGGTAATCCTATTTTTTAACTACTGCTAGTAAAATATAGTTCCGCGTTACTTTACTATCTATTAGGGCTTTAAACTACTAGTCTTGTTATTTAACTTATAAATTTAGATATTGTCCTTAAATTCCTTTAAGGGTTTAAGGCTCTACTACTAGCTCCCTTTAGTCCCGTAGGCCTCTACTTTTCCTAACTATTAGCTACTTAACTCTTATATACTTAGCTTGCTCTTTAGCTAATACCTAGTTCGCTTTTTATCTTTAATATACTATAAATATATATTTTCTAGGCACTCTTACTACTATTATCCGTTTAAGCATTCTTCTATAAGGAATCTTCTTAGTTAAAGTATTAAGTCTCCTAACTCTTAAACTTCTATTAGATGCTAGCCGTATATATACTTAATATTTCTATACTATTGCTTATCTGGCGCCTAATATATTCTTATAAGGTACTTCTAATTTTTCTCCTTTAGATTTTTGTGTATTTTATATATATTATTTATATATATAATCCATAATAGCGTATAGTATGCTAGGTGCTTTAGGTTAACTCTTAACTTATCTTTATTCTTAAGTTTAAACCTTTACCGTATTAATCTAAATGTTGCGACTTTATTTATAGGTACTAAAATACGTCTTTTACTTCTCTAGTCCTTTAATTATTCCTCTAAATCCTTTAATATTATAATTAAGGCTCCTGTAATATAAGTTATAGCCTTTTTTATAATTAGGTGGTCCTAAATAACTTGTTTATCTAACCATATATAGAAATCTTCCTATTTATCGTTATGCCTTTACCTATACTACTTTTAGTACAGCTGCTGGAGTATATACGGCTTATCCGTAAGGAAGTATCTTCTTATTACTGCGTTATAATAGCTCTTTATGTGTTATTTTTTTTTTAAATCTAGTAGGGATCCCTATATTATCTTCGTTTTCCAGTTTAATAAGCTACTTAGCTCTTAGTGTGCCTACCTTAGGCCTATTAATAATTCTTTATATAGGTACTCTGTCCCTTATACAACCTAATATACTAAATCTCTTATCTAGTTTCTATTCTTACTATACGATAATTCTTTACCTAAATTCTTCTATAGTTTCTTTTAGTTTGCGTCTTATAGATAGATTTTTAAAGTCCTCTTACTTCTTAATCTTGGTTTTAATATTTTAATCCTATTGTTAAGTCTTACTTATAATCTCTTTAATAGTTCTTATTCTATCGCTAAAATCTTAGTCCCATAGGATTCTTAATCCTAAGCTTACTTCTGTCTTAAGCTTAGCTCTAGCCTTAGTTTAACTAGGCTTTTATAGCGTTCTTATCTCGTCTTAAAAGTCTTAAATCTTACTTATCTTATCTTAAGAATCTTATATTCTTAGGAAACTTCATCCTAAGCTTATTCATATATTACTAAACTAAGCCGTTACTCTACTCTATTGGTTATCGTCTATTATAGGTCCTTAAGCTTACCTTATTTCATCTTAAGAATCTTAGTTATTTTATATCTCTTTTTAAGAATCTTAAGTCTTTAGCCTTTTGCCTTTATTAAGTGCTAAAGTAGTTTACTATCTTACTTCCCTTATGTCTTATAAAGCGATAGATATTATATCTAGTAGGGTCTTAATCCCTACTAATATTCCCTATTCTGTAGTGGAATTATCCTCTGCCTCTTATATAATATCTTTAAGGTTTATATACTCCTAGTAAGCTACCTTTATTACCTTATTATTATTAAATATTTCGCCTATATTAAACTAATCGTCCTTAATATCCAATCTATAAACGGGTTTGTTAGTTCCTTTAAACTTTAATAATTTTAGCTTCTATAGCTAATAGCTTGCGCTATACTTAGCATCCTTATAAATTTAGTATACGTTATTATAATAAAACGCGAAACTATTAATTAAATATTTTTTGTTCCTTATAGTATATTATTATCCCTCTATATGTATATATTATTTACTAATCTCGTTCCTTTTACTGCGTAGTAGCTTTAACTACTTTTATAGTCTTTAACGTAATAACCTTATTTTCTATAATTTATATAAGCTCCTTTTTTAAACCATTTCCCTTGCTATAGAGTCCGCCTAAATATCTTCTACTACTAAGATCCCTAGTTTAGCCTCTACTCCTTAGACCTTTAATTACTTAATCCTTATCCTCCAGGTTTCTATAATTTCTTATTTTATTTTTTAGATTTTTTAATACTACTTAGGTCTATTAGCTTTGCGCTATACTATAATTTTTAACTTTAACTTTATTATTACGTGCCTTATGCCTTATATAACTATAGGACTCTATTCTAACCCTTCTTAGTTTATTCTCTTTAGTAGATTCTATTATTAATCTTAATTGCTTAATTAATTAAATCCCTAAAAGTATCCATATCTTCTATTAGGATAATTACGTTCTAGACCTTTACTTTAAGTCCTTGCTTATACTATACTATAAGCGCTTTATTATTCTATTTAACCTATATTGCTAATATTTAAAACTACGTTATATATTTAATTACTAAAGTTCTTTATACTAGGTTTTAAAGCTTTCTTTCCGCTATAGTAGTTACCTTTAGGTCTCTAAATATTTGCGTTAATTATTCCATAAACCTGTTTTAATTTAAGAACATATACCGTACCTTCTAGTTAGTAGTTATTATACCGTGCTCCTATACCTCCATAGGGTAAGGTTTAAACTACTTAAGTACCCTTCCTATTAAGAATAATCCTATATAAGCGACTTAATCTATAGGCGTTCCTAGTTTAACTCCTTCCTATATAACCTTAAAGTGCATTTACGTAAGAAATCCTTTAAGCTTTAACTTCATTCCTAAGAATCGCTTAATTAAGGGTAACTTAACCTTAGCTACTTTAATTCTATTAATCCTTTCTTTAAGTATTCTATTATTGTCTGTTAATTAATTAACTATTTTCTATAGCTATTTAATAGTAACTAGTTACGACTTAGTATCTGCTATATTAGTATTATTACCTAATCTTAAGGTAGTCGCCGCTGTGGACGCCGTTGTGGCTGCTACTTTTAGTAGCATATTATTTAACCTTTTACCGTAACCTTAGTAGTAAATATATAATAAAGCCTTGTGGGAAATACTACGGTAGGCTTATTAATGGGCTAGGTATATAGGTATAGAATAGTTAACAACATAAATATAACTAGTAGAGTAGTTGCCTAATAGATTAACTCTAATTATATTCTAAGATTTACTATAAAGGAGAGAACTATCTAGGTAGGGACTGTAGTTCTTTAAATACACAACTATACTCTTAAGAAATCCCCTTTATATATAAGGTACGTATTATACATATTATACGTACGTTTCCTTTATATACTGCGTATACTATATATAACGTTATATAACCTTAGTTACCATTCCTTATTATATAGCTCTATTGGCTCTATTCTAGACCGTGCTTAAATTAACCAACTAGCTTCTTCTAACTCTTCTCTAAGTAGTTATAATATCGTACTTAAAGCGTCCGTAACACCAATAAAGGCAGCTAGTTTATTTTAGTATTTTAAAAAGAACTAACTACTTAACTCTATATTAAAGCACTATTATCTACCGCGTATTACCTAAAAATAGATAGTTAAATAGAACGCGTAAATGCTATAATAGAATAATATATTCGGATATATACGTTGTATTTATAGAATAAATAGATTAACTAGCTCGCATTCGCTAAGTTTACTATAAATAATTCCGTCTTAGAAACTATAAAAGTCTTCCCGTTTCTAGCTAATTACGGCTAATACCCATAAATAGGTTTTAAACCCTTTAGTAATATTCCTTACCCTATTTATTACGCCTTATAAGTTATAAAAGTAAATAAATTTGTAAAAAAGATAGAGGAACTATAATAGTTCCTTACTAATAAGATAATATGGGCTTAATCTGTTTATAAAGCCGTAGTAAATAAGAAATAAACCCTAGTACCGGCTTATTAAATTAGTAATTTCGTCTAGCTAGATATAAGAAACCTAAATATAAAACGACCTACTAAGAAACTTAATTATAAGAACGCTAGCCCTTATAAGGTTAAGAAGGTCGTTTCCTTTTACTCCTACTAATTAAAGCTCCCTAATACGGTTAAAATCCACCCCGTATCTTACACGTTAGTCCTTTATTCTGCTGCCCCTATATTAGACGCCCTACCTAGACAGATATAGGATTCTCCCCCACTAGTTAAAGTGGATAGTAAAAACGAGTACTTTGTTAAAAAAATTAATAATATTAAGTATAATAAACGGAAATGCTAATATATATATCTTACAAAATAGAGAGGCTTTACTAAGTCCTTATAGGAACCTATTAACTTTATAGGACTTATATAAGCCGCAGAAGACTTTTATAAACTCCACCTAGAACTACTACAGCCCTATTTCGCAGAACCTTGAGTTTAAAGGGGGGGTACTATTACGGGACACCCTTGTAATACCTTGCACATATCTACCTGTTTTTACTAACTTAGTAATTAAAAACTAACTATAAAATAGTAATCTAATAGCAATCTAACGATAATCTATGGCATTCTGCTATATTCTACTAAGTTCTACTAAATTCTGCTAAGTTCTGCCAGGACTATAACCTAAACCCTATTCTACCCTATATATATATTAACTAAGCAACTAAGTTAATAATATATGCCCTTTCTTCCCGTTTCCTACCTTCTCTCCTTACGTAACGTCTTGACTTCTTACACAGTTTACATACATAGCTTAATAATATCTACCTTACTATATATTATTGCCGCTTATACTCACTCCGTGATATAAACCCTATAAATAGACCCTAAGTATTATACCACCCTACGCTAAATAAAAGCTTAAGCTTACTATACGAAAATACTAACAGGACTAGTACTCTACTATAAAGAGCATACTTAAAGAACCCGAATCTAAATCTAATACCAACTCTGTATCTAATACTATACCTAAAGCTAAATAAAAAACTATATAAGAAACTAAAAACAACCTAAATAAGCTTAATACCCTAAATATCCGCATAATTAGAGCTACCCACCTAGCTTAACTTACTAAAAAAACCTAAATATATAATCTTCGCTATTATAATAGCCAATATTAAGAAAGCCTTAGCACTAAAGAAGCACACTAACTCTGCCATAAAGGTAGTAGTATAGTATTATTACCGTCTAGATATATGTAAGGGTACTTTTAGTTCCCAATATAAATTTTAACCCGAGTTTATAAGTAATAAGCTAATTAATTAACCCAAAGCTTTAATTTAGAGCTTTATTATATAGATTTTAATTAATATATAGAGAGATGAGGTTTTTAAGGGGAGACCCCCTAGGGCCCCCCTATATAGAGCTTTTACTTAATTTAGAAGTAATAGTAGGAGTAAGGCGCCTTAGTTACCACTAGGTAAGGATCTACTACAGTAACCAAGGCACCGTACTTAAGCTAGGCTTAAAGATTATATTAGTCACAAATATAGCATATATTTAGACTGCAGAGCTTTAATACAAAGCCCTCTACATAGGATATAATATAGTAGATTATAATTCCAATTTAAAGCTTTATATACTAAATATTTTTAATATCTAATAACTATTAACCACGTTATTGCCTACCCAGTTTAGACATATAACGACGCAATAGCTTAGCAATAACATAATAGCTCAGCGCTGAGTAATAGGAGAAAGGGGAGAGAAGGGAGGAGATTAGGGGTAGCTCGGCCACTGCAAGAAGGTTATAATATTAGTATAGTGTTAAACTTTAAAAATTGTGTCCCGGGAGCTTAATTAACGACCCCTATATAAAATGTTAATAACGTTTAATTATAGAGCTTTAAACTGGTAGATCTTTTAGGAATGCCTATTATAAGTAGCTCTAAATATAAAATCTAGAATATTTAGTAGTGGTATAAGTATAGGATAGGTTATATATTTGCGTTCCCAAATATTATTACGTGACGCAATTTTGGGTGCCGAAAACCAGCCATTAACGTTGCTCGACTAATACCTACTAGAGGTTCCTCCATCCTTCCTATCTTCTCTCTTACCCGTCTTCTCGTCTAATACTATCTATATTACCACGTTAACTAATAGATCCCTTAGTGGGGATTAAGGAGGAGTATTAGAACACCTCTAGCTCTTATAAGGAAGAAGAAAAGAAGAGAGAAAGGTATAAAGGAGGGAGTATTTATAGATAGGAGGAGGCCTATAAGTATAGGAGATTAGGCAGCTATAATATAGCCATTAATATTGCTTAACTAATACCTACTAGAGGCTCCTCCGTCCTTCCTATCTTTTCTCTCGCCCGTCTCCTCGTCCAATACTATCTATATCGCTACATTAACTAATAGATCCCTTAGTAGGGACTAAGAAGGAGTATTAGAGCACCGCTAGCTCTTATAAGGAAGAAGAAAAGAAGAAAGGAAGGTATAGAAGGAGTATTTATAGACGGGAGGAGGCCCTACAAGCACGTAATTTAGTAAGTACTAATAGTATAAGATTCTCGTATAAGATAGGCTTAATTACTTACCAAAATATAGGGTGTCTCTGTCACTGTAGTGGCTACTACAATAGTAGAGACGCCTTAAATATTTAATGTAACTAACTACTAAGGCTCTTAATAAGTGGAAGGTAGGCTACCGATATAGTGCAAACGATATAGTTATTAATATCCTATTTTTATGTTAGGTGACAAAGTTACCTTATTTATATATATTGTTCCGCATAGCCGTGCCTAGCATTAAGCCAGTTACTCGTTTACCTTTTATGGGTTTATGTGGCTGGGTAGTGCGGAGCTTATTACCTTATATAGTGACTAGCTTAATACCTAGGGCCTTATAGGTTTAAACCTCGTTTAAACCCTAGGCTAACTTAGGGACAGCCTTTACCGGTCTATGACTGAAGCGCAAAGCCTTATAAACTTAGGGTCGGCGGCGGTGTTGTAATTGGCTAGGCCCGACCGCCCATAAGTCCGGCTGCATTATAAGGGCAATACGCTATAGCTGCTGGAGGTCTAGTATGTATTGAGCGCGATATGTATATCCGCGAGCCGGCATTGCGACTAAAGCTTAGTACTAAGCCGCGCTCCTAAGCCTACGGGATAAGGAATTGCGCCTATAGACAGTCGCTATTGGGAGGGATACATTGTTAGGTGACGAAGTTACCTCGCCTATATATATTGTTCCGTATAGCCGTGCCTAGCATTAAGCCAGTCACTTGTTTACCTTTTATGGGTTTATATAGCTAAGTAGTGCGGAGCTTATTACCTTATATTTTACTTCTAGTATACGCGTAAATTATTTTTATACTTAGCGTAGAGCTAGTTATAGGCAGTAAGCTAATTTAGGTCTAGCTTTGCTATTAATATAGCTATAGGTAGTATATCTCTTAGTATAGGCCAACTTAGTAGTTCTAGCTTTAGAAGATTGTCTTTCTTCTTAAATAGGTCGATATACTGCTATACCTTATTAGTTTTAGCTATATCTTAAATAATAAAGAACCATTAAATCCAATCGGATAGCTTATTAAGGATAAGGTTAATTTTTAATTTAGTAGAGGTTGTTATTTTTAGAATTTAATAGGTTAAAAAGGGTCTAGGTTAGAGTCTAGCTAGCGTTTTAATAGAACCTTATTTAGACATTCTAAACTTTTAATTTAATTTAATAGTTTAGATTACTAAAATCCAAAATTTTATTACGGGGAGCGCGATTAATAACCCCTACTAATAGCTCTAACTACGTCTAATTTTTAATTTACAAATCGGCAGATATATAGGTAATAGTTATTATAAGTAGCTCTAAGTGCGGTATATATAAAATCTTAACTATAGTATAAAGAAGTTATAGCTGCTAATATGCGGTCTAAAGTATTCTTAAAGGTTATATAACTTCTTATATAAGCAATATTTCCGCCCTTTAAAAAAAATTAAAAATTTCTAAAAATTAATTAACGCTATAGACAGCAGTAATATTAATCTAGTAGTACTGCCAATTCTCTTTATATACTATTATATATATATCTAACAGCTCTAAAAGCGGTAAGAAGGTAGGACAGATAAGGGGATTAAAATTTAAAAAAAATTAGATTTCGCGGTTAAGCTATTTAAAAGGTAGGAAACTAAGACAAATGCTGCATTCTCCGCTTACCTCTAAGCCAGTATATAATTTCCTAATTAGGAAAAGTTGTTTATAAGTAATTACTACTACCTCTATATAAAATCTTTTTATTATACCTCTTTAGCCTTACTTATAAATAAGTAAAATCGTTTTATATTAAACCTATTGTCACGGCACTGACCTGACGCGTTGTTATGGCTACGCGTATGCATAAGCACGGACCTAACCCCTAAGCGACGTATATATATACTACCTTACCTCCTATATAGATCTTTACACGACATCGTTTATTAATAATATATAGTTACCTCGTACATCGTACCTTAATAGTCCGCACGTACTGTAATAGTATATCGTGTTATCTTATACGCCCCCGGCAGGGCTTTATTTCCACTATTCTAAAGCTAAAGTTACGACCCTACTCCGGGCGGGATTCTTACCCCTATTCTACGTTAATATGACCTAGTAAAATCTCTATTAAATCTATTTAAGTACCTAAGCCAATCTTCTCTCCGTCTACCTAAGTTTTTAAGCTAGTAGTAGGGAGATACCCTATGGGCTATAGTTTCTCTTTTTAGTCTCTAAGTTTCCTAGGCCGGTAGTAGGGAGACACCCTATGGGCTATAGTTCCTCTTCTTAGTCTCTAAGTCTCCGTATCTAGCTATACTTCTACTTTATATCCTAAGTTTTTAAAGCTAGCTATAGGGAGATACCCTACGGGCTATATCCTCGTGTCTTAATTATAGTGTAAGACTATAGTTTACAATCTCGTCTTATCTCCGTCTCCGTCTTTAAATTCGTATAGATAGTACTTTAAGTTTACCATAATAAGAATCTACGTTTTAACCTTAATCTCTATAACCCCTAAGCCTTTTAAGTCTACGCCTTAACCTTAATCTCCGTACCCTAAGCCTTTTAAGTCTACGCCTTAACCTTAATCTCCGCAACTTTAAGCCTTTTAAGAGTTAATATCCGCAATACACCCCGCGGTTATATTTTTTTTTATCTTCCCCATTTTACCCCTTTGCCTTCGGCTTTATTTAGTGCTTAAAACAAGCACTAGTAGAGAGTGATATAGTAGGGATATAGGTAGGAGGGTCTAAGGACTATAAGGACGAGGACTTTTAAGGACTAAAAGGACGAGAACCTTTAAGGACTGGAAGGATAAGGATATATAGTCTATTTTTTTTTTTACCTCTATATTTTTACTGCCGTTACTTAGCTTATAGGAGCTTGCCTTATTAGGGAGAAATATACTATTACGGTATTGACCTAACGCGTTATTATGGCTACGTATATGCATAAGCACGGACCTAACCCCTAAGTGACGTGTATATATACCACCTTACCTCCTACATAGATCCTTATATAATATCGTTTGTTAATAATATACAGTCACCTTATATATCGTACCTTAATAGTCCGCATATACTATAACACCTATATTTAAATATAAGCCCTAAAAGCTTCTTAACTTATAAGATTGCTATATAGGTTAGCCTAGCTGTTTTATTTTTTCCCTTAATATCTAGAACTACCTAATTAAGTATTAGGCCCTAGCTTTTATATATAGTAAGAGCAAAAGCCAGAGTAATTAGAAATTAACGCTATAAGTAAGAGCCTCTTATACCCTCCTACTTATAAAGTATAAAAAATATAGGGATAACCTTCTTACTATCCTACTAAGTAAATAAGGTAGGTTTATTATACCTATTTACCATAACTAGTAGTAACTAAGGCTAATCCTTTTTAATATCCGCGTATCCCTTCTATACAATATCTTTAATTATATTAGTAGTACCGTTTACTAAGCCTAGTTTAACCTAAATATTCTATATTAGTATTACTTTTACGCTAATATATAGGGCTAGATTCTCTATAGTATCGCACTAATTAGGAGTAACTTTCCGCGCACCTATACCAGTGTTAACTAACTTAATAGCTATTACTAGCTATAAAAGATCGCGAAGCCGAATAGTGTTATACTTACCTATAGTAGCGCGTGTGCCATATAGCTAAATTACGTTATTAAAGCCTATAACCTTATTAGTAAATAGGCCCTGCTTATACTTAGTTAAAAGAAGCTTTTAGGTTAAATTACTTATAGAATTACTACGTAGCTTTATAAGGGCGGTCCTAAATATAGAGCTCTTAGCGTTATTACCACCCTACTGTATAACTTAATCTAAAACAGTAGTTTAGTTAATCGCCTTATAGGCTCCCTTTCTATAGCTAGCGAGCTCTAACGGCCTAGCGGGTAGATTACTATATAAGGCCGCCTAACCTATAGGGGGAAGCTAATGGAAATCGCCTACTAGTAAGATGTTTAAGCCTCTAAAGTAGTTATTATTACGCGTAGGGTAGATCTAATAGAGGCGGCGATTAATTTAGGCTAGATATACTTACCTAATTATAGATTTCTTATTAAGGATAAAATAGTAAATATCCTTAAAAGTTTATTATAGAGGCGTAAGACGCAGCAGGCAATTCCTTAAAGGGGCAATTTACTAGTAACCTCAATAGTTTATATATAGTTCTACTGTTAATATTAAAGGCAGCTACTCTAATAGGGCGGCTTAACCTAATAGCGATAGCTTACTATTAGATATAGCTATATTATAGAGCGTAGTAGATAGAATAGTAATAAGATATAACTTACCGGTTCCTACCTCTTTATTAACGTTAATCCGTAATAGGGGGGGGGGGGGGCTAAGGCCCACTTAGATCTGCCTATAGTAATTAACAATAATATTATAGATATAACGCTAACCTGGTTATAAGGAGGACGGAGTTACTATTTAAAATAGGCGGCTCTATAGTAGAGGCTGTAGCTATATATCCTACTAATAAGTCCTCTTATTAAGCTGCGATTACGTACCCTAATACATACTCTAGTCGTAGTTATAATTAAGCTCCCTATTACTAAGCCTATTAGGATCCTTAATTTTAACTCTATTAGTATTTTAAACGCGGGTATATAGGGCCTTAAAGGACTAGTATAGCTCTAAGTTGTCTATAAAATTGCCCTTAAACTTATTAATATTATTAGTAGTTTCGCGACCTTTCTCTAGTTTCTAATTATAGAAGTAGTTAAGCTAATACTAATAAAAGTTAACGTAAGCCTAATAGGAAGCTATATAATTAGGAGCCCTAAATCTATTAGTATAAGTAGCTACTTCCTTATACTCCCTTTACGGGTAATAAAGAATAAGCTTTACGCGGTAGAACTTAAAATACTATAAATAGAAACGATTGCTATTATATTATAAAAAGTACAATATAACTTAAGGCCTTGCTCTTAGCCGGCGCTTATAAGTAGAGTAATTAAAATAGAGTAGAGAGTTGAGGAGAGTAACGTCCTCTACCCCACCTAGGCGGCGCTTATATTTCTTATAGTTAGACAGTCCGCACCCTCTTAGTTGCTTATTATTAAGCTTATATATAGCGCTTTAATTATTCTTTTAGCGGTAGTTTAAAGTTACTATATTTCTAGAGCCTTTATAAAGGGGAATATTAAGAAGCGGATAGTATACCTCCTGCGCTAACTAATCGCGTTTAGTAATAAGCTTATTTATAAACCTAGCCACAATCAAACTAAAGGCGTAAAGGCTATTAGCGTGCGGTTATACTAATTAGAGTAACTTTTAGTAGGAAGTTAACTTCTTCTCTTCCTTACTGCAATACTTGCCTATATAATTAACTATTACTAATATGCTTATAGCGGGTAACGTATTAATATTTGCCATCCACACTAATATTATAGCTGCATTGTAACTATTAAGAAGCTTATTATTACGCTATAGACAGAACGTCCAGTAATATGGATTTTAATTCTTTAATACAGTGGCCTTATTATAGAAAGAGCGTGGAAAATAAAAGCGGTACTCCTTTATTCTAGTAGAGCCTTTTTTTAATCTTAAGTAGTGAAATTCGGTGTAATTACGATATTATTAAAATCGATTAAGGCAGGTAGTAAAAAGCTCACTAGTATTAAGCTAATCTTTATAGCTAAGAGTAGAAGGATATTAGAGATTAAGAGGCCTAGATTAATTAGGATTAATTACGGATATAAAAGTAGCCTAGTACTTAATAAAAGCCGCCCTTAATTTACTAGCTAACGGATCTAGCTTTAAAGCTATTAAACTCTATAAAAAGCTATATATATAGCCGCTACCTTATACCTACCACTTATATTAGGACTAAAAGTTAGTGCTATTAAATAGGCCTATAAGCGCGTGCTTCCTAAACAGATTAAAGCGGCGATATAGCTAGTAAGCAGCAATATACGGATTATTATTAAGATTTTAAGAAGCAATCCGGTAGCGCTAAGCCTTATTAGTAGCCTTATATTTATTAAATAGAGGTATATAAGAGTGTAGATTATGCCAATATAGATTAATAGCGCTAAGTGTAAAGAATAGAGACCCGCTTTTAATATTCTTAGTATAAGCTGTAAGCTTATTTCTTTTCTACTTCCAGTAAGATCTAGTGCCCTTAAGGTTCTGTATATACCGTATAATCTTATTTAGTAACTAGCCACCCCTATTACCATTTATAAGATTACTAAGCTTATTTAAAGATAGACTATTCTTATTTAATCGGCTGTAGAGAAAGCGGGTGGCATTAAGGGCTTACTTTTTTATAATCCGATTAAACACGTAGTAGCGAAATAAGGGGTAGCGGCCAAACTAACCGTCCTAATACTTAAGTATATGCTTAGCGTACGCAGCTAGGGTAACAGTACGGCTTTATAGTATATTAAAATCGGCTTTACTATAAGGAAATAGAGTAGGAAAGGCGCTGTATATAATAAAACTAGCTAATCGTTTAAAGAGAGGTGTTTATCGCATAGTAGGAACCTCTAGGCCCGCTTATAGGTCTTATTAGTGTTAAACCTCGCGACCTAAAAGCTCTAATTTATTAAGGTTAGGCATTAGATTAGGAACTAAAGTATCTGGTACGTTGTTATTAAATTCGCCGTCCGGTATATTACTGCTAAGCTTAATAGGTAGAGGATTAATAGCAGGACGTTATATAGGAGCAGTAGGGTAAACCGTTGGGCTACTAGAATTAAACTCTAACTTATTAATATAAGGTAGCTAATCTAATATAGAGCCATTTTCGGGTAAGCTAGTAAGCTAGGTGCTATATATTTTAACGTCGCAATAATTAAGATAATTAACCTTTAGAAAGTAAAGCTATAATAATATAGTAGAGCGCCTTACGGTATACCGCTTAGTAAACCGTTAACTTAGGTATTCGCCACCCTCTACTGCTGTAGGCCTTACGACCAGTATATCGAGTTTAGTAGGTAGCCGTAGTAGCTGCCTCTAAGTCTTTAGTATATTCTAGCCAAAGTAGTAAACGTAACTAGTATAGCGATGTTACTAGCCACGTATATATATAACTTGCAGATGAACGTATACGCGCGCAATTAGAAGCTCCTCCATCGTAGTAAGTATAGGTAAGAAGCTAGGAACAGGCCCTAAATTAAGCTCATTGCTTTCACCAATTAGGGGAGAAAGGGTTGGATTTTTAAGGCTATTAGCGTCCTTAATACAGGCTTTATATATACCTATATTATTACCCTCTATAGCTAGGCCTATTTAGAACTACTACTCCTTGTAATAACTACACGTCTTTATATATTTAGCCTATAGTATACTCCTAAACTTCTTAATTCGCTCCTAATTAACGGCCGAAATAGGTAGTAGTATAGCCGTAGTAGGAGTAGGTATAGGAACTAGTTCTAGTAAGGACATATTTAGGCTATCTAGAGTACCTCTTCTGCTACATAGAGCTTTATCTATAGTATATAGCGGAGGAGTAGGCAAGTGAGCTTCACCCCACTAATTAAGAATGCGGTGCTCCTGTTATATTACCCTAATTATCTTCCGCCGTTAAACTAATTTAGGGGTATCTTAACTATTCTAGCCGTAAGGCAGGAAGGTATTATCGGTATCGTTTTTAGGTAGACTAGTTCGCTAGCGCCTTACAGGATAATTCTTAGTAGTAGAACCTAACTCTATAAGAGCTCTCCGCTTAAAGGCCTATAAAAGTAAGCAGAAATAGAAGTAATATATAGGGAAAACGCGCCTTTAACCGACACAACTAGTAGAGCTTTAAAAGCTTCTTTAAAGGGCCGTCTTTAATAAAGTTAAGGCGGAGCTTATGGACACAGCACTTGCTACACTTAATAACAGTAGGGTCTGCCATATTTATAATATATATAGTGGCATTAATAGAGGTGTTAACAAAATACTAAGATATTTTAACGTTTATAATATTTTAATGTTCATTACGTAGACTCTACCACAACTTACTACCCGTACTTTTTTCTAACTAATTAGAAGTTAGCTTAGCGGGGTTTAAATTCTAGGACCCGAAAATATAGACCACTTATACCTCGGGTCAATAAGATTATACTTAAAGAAGGAAAGCAGCCTAGATTTAGACCTTTATATAAAATGTCCTAAAATAAACTCTAAATACTATAAAAGTATTTAGACGAGAACCTAAGTAAAGAATTTATTAGAGTAAGCTCGTTGCCTATAGCCGTATTAATAATTTCTATTAAGAAACCTAATAGTAGTCTGCGCTTCTATATAGACTACTAAGCTCTTAATACTATTACTATTAAAAGCTAATATCCGATCCTATTAATATAGGAAATACTAAACTAACTAAGTAAGGCTCGCTACTATATAAAGCTTAATATTTTCTCTATATTTAACCGCCTCTATATAGTAAAAAGAGATAAATAGCTTACTATATTTTGTACTTAATATAAATTATTTAAATACTTAGTCACACTATTTAGCCTTATAAATGCTCCGAGCTCGTTTTAATATTATATAAATAATACCCTACGTCCTTACCTAGATATTTTCTATACTGCTTATATTAACAGTATTTTAATATATAGTAATAACCTAACCGAATACCAGAAATACGTTAATTTTATTCTATAAGCCCTATAAGGAGCTAGTCTATAATTAGATATAGATAAATACAAATTCTATAAAACGGAAGTTTTATACTTTAGGCTTCTTACTATAAATAGTATATAAATAGACCTAAAAAAAGTTAAAGTAATTATAAACTAGTAAGAACCTAAAAATATTAAGGATATAAGAGCCTTTATAGAATTTGCTAATTTCTACTAATAGTTTATTAATAACTTCTCCGCCCTAGTTATACTCCTTATAGCTTTAATCTAAAAGGATAAAGCCTTTATCTTTAATAAGGAATATAAAAAGGCCTTTACTTACTTAAAGGTTATATTTACTACTATACCTATACTCTAATACTTTAACCTAAAATAAATAAGTGTTATAAAAGCCGACTTATCTAATTACGTTATTAGAGGTATTCTATCTTAATATAATAAAGAAGAAGTATTATACCTTATAGTATACTTCTTAAAGCGACTAAGCCCTACTAAATATAATTATAAGATTTATAATAAAGAATTGCTAGCCATTATTAAATACTTTAAGTAATAGCAACCTAAACTAAAAGGCGCCAGATTTTTAATTAAGGTCCTTAGTAACTATAAAAACCTATAGTACTTTATAACTATAAAACAGCTAAGTTATTATTAGGCCCGTTAGTTAGAATATCTATTTTATTTCTAATTCTTAATTATATACCGCCTAGGCGTTTAAGGTTAAAAGCCTAATACCCTAACCTAACGCTTATAAAACGTGCTAGCCCTAAAAGAAGCGCGCTCTTACTAAAACCAAACCCTACTTTACCCTAAACTATTTAACCCTCCTACTAAAGATCTTACAGTATACGTCCTTAAAATAACTATTTAATTAAATAGATTATAGTTAATAAATACCTAAATAATAAGTTTATTTAAGAGACGCTTAAGCTAATATAAGATAGCATTAGACGCTTTAAAAAGATTTCTCTAAGTAAATATAAAGCCTGTAGAAACCGCTTATATTACTAAAACCGCCTAGTTATACCTAACTATAACGAATTTAAGCTTAAGCTCCTTAAATATGTATATAATCTATTAATAGCCAGCCACTTAGGCTAAGGAAAAACCTTAGAACTACTCTAATAAGAATACTATTAGCCAAATATATATAATATAACACAAAGGTACGTCTCTAGCTGCTATATCTACGAATAAGCTAAAGCTTTATATAAGACGTATAACGGCCTTTTAAAGCTACTACCTATTCTAGACTAAGATAGAAGGATATCTTAATTAGCTTTATTATTAACCTTCTTATAAATAAGGGCTATATAAATATTATAGTAGTTATAGACCGACTATCTAAGATAAGACACTTAATCGCCTGCCCTAATATATTAATACCTACTATTGCTTAACTATTCCTAGATTATATATAGAAACTCTATAAACTCCTTAAAATAATTATCTCCAATAAAGGCAGCTAGTTTATCTCTATATTTTAGAAAGAACCAACTACCCAACTCCGTATTAAAGCACTATTATTTATAGTATACTACCTAGAAATGGATGGTTAAATAAAATATATAAATGCTATAATAGAACAGTATATTTAGATATACACGTCGTACTTATAAGATAACTAGATTAACTAGCTTATATTTACTAAGTTTACTATAAATAGTTCCGTCTTAGAAACTATAAAGGTCTCCCTATTCCTAGCTAACTACGGCTAGTATCTATAAATGGGTTTTAAACCTTTTAGTAATATTCCTCACCCTACTTATTACGTCTTATAAGTTATAGAAGTAAATTAATTTATAGAGAAGATAGAGGAACTATAATAGTTCCTTACTAACAAAATAATATAGGCTTAATCTGTTTATAAAGCCGTAGCAAATAAGAAATAAACCCTAGCACTAGCCTACTAAATTAGTAACTTTGTTTGGCTAGATATAAGAAATCTAAACATAAAACAAGCTGTTAAGAAGCTTAATTAGAAGAATGCTAGCCCTTATAAGGTTAAGAAGATTATCTCCTCCTATGCCTACTAACTAAAGCTCCCTAATATGGTTAAAATCTACCCTATATTCCACACGTTAGTCCTTTACCCTACTACTCCCGTATTAGATACCCTACCCAAATAAATATAAAACCCTCCCCTACTAGTTAAAGTAGATAGTAAGAATAAGTACTTTATTAAAAGAATTAACGACATTAAGTACGTTAAACGGAAACGCTAATATATATATCTTATAAAATAGAGAGGCTTTATATGAGGTAAGGATATAGATAGGGAATCCAATAATAGAATAATAGGGTATATTGTATAGACAGAGACGGATCCTTAAGGGAAAAGGAGGAGTCTGTGTGCAAGGTAGGAAGGAGTTTCCTAGGTATATGTAGAGCACGTGCCTTATGGGCGAGTCACCCCTGGGTTGCCCTAGGGTCGCCTATGCCTTGCGGCTATATAACTATCTACTTAGGTTTTACCTAATACTTTACTAAGCCCTTATAGGAACCCATTAACTCTATAGAACTTATATAAGCTATAAAAAACTTTTATAAACTCTACCTAGAACTACTACAGCCCTATTTTGCAGAAGCTTAAGTTTAAAGGGGGGGTACTATTATAGGACACCCCTATAACACCTTATATACGTCCACCTATTTCTACTAACTTAGTAACTAAAGACTAACCATAAAATAGCAATTTGATAGTAATCTACGGTAATCTAACGGCAACCTATTACATTCTGCTATATTCTACTAAGTTTTACTAAGTTCTACTAAATCCTACTAAGTTCTACTAGGACCACCACCTAAATCCTATTCTACTCTATATACGTATTAATTAAGCAACTAAGTCTATAATATATACACTTTCTTCCCGTTTTCCTACCTTCTTTCCTTATATAATATCTTAACCTCTTTATACAGTTTATATATATAGCTTAATAATATCTACCTTGCTATATATTATCGCTGCTTATACTTACTCCGTAACAATCCTATTATTAAGGTAGCGGAAACCTATTATAGGCTTTTTAAATAAGTATTAGACTAAACTATATAGTGCCTATAAACTTATAATATTAGTGGCCAATATATACAACCGCACTAAGGTAGTTAGCCTACAACTATTTTAGGCGGCTAACTTTATAGGTTATAACTTTATCCTTAAATACCCTTAGCTTATAAAAGTAGATCCTAAAATATACTTTAAGATAGAAGCCTTTAAATAGTAGAATAATAAAGAATTAGAAGGGCGTATATTACTAATAAACTTAAAAAATATTCTAGAGAATATAGCTCTAAGTAAAATAGTATACGCTTTATATCTAAAGGAGTATTAGATCTAACCCCTATTTAATAGCAAGATAGGTATAGAGCCTAGTATAGGTAATAAACCCTTTATAATAGAGACCCTATAAGGAACTACTAAATAGGTTACAGAGATACTATAAGGGGATAGCGATTTTAAAGATTTTATAAGATACTTCTACTATTATAGGTTACTCTAGCTCAAGCAATACACGGAAAGTATTCTATAGCACTTTAAACGATGCGTTAAAGAATTCCCTACCTTTTATTAGCTACTATATAAAACAGTATAATATATAGTAGTAACTATATAGTAGTAACTACTATAGCGCGCAACGCTACCTATAAGTGTTTTAAGGGAGCTCTAAAACCTACCTAATAATAACGCGAAGGATAAACGCAACCCTAATTTATTAAATATTCTATTAGGCCTAAGGCACTTTCTAAGGGTATTTTTAGGTAGATAAGCTAAAGTCCTACTATAGAACTTGGAATATAATTATATAATTAATCTAGAAGAAGGTAAGTAACCGCTAAATCTTTTATCTATAACCTCTCTTATAAAGAGCTTAAGATCCTATAGAAATACCTTAATAGGTTACTAAAAAGGGTAAATCTAGCCTAGTAAGTTACTAGTAGGTATATTAATCCATTTTATCCTAAAACTAAATTGAATTATAAAGCTATATATAGACTATTATAATCCTAATAAGATTATAATTAAAAACTATTACTTACTACTACTAGTTAGTAAAATGCTAGATTAATTATTTAGGGTAAAGATTTTTATAAAGCTAGATTTATAAGACGCCTACTATAGGCTCTGTATTAAAGAAGGTGATAAGTAAAAGACTGCTTTTAAAACCTAATATAGCTACTTTAAGTATCTGGTAATGCTCTTTGGGCTAGCTAATACGCCTATAATATTCTAATTATATATTTATAGAGCCTTAAAGGGACTAGTTAACCGTATATATATTATTATTTTAGATAATATCCTAATTTACTTAAAAGATAAGAATTAGTATAAGTAATATATCCGCAAAGTGCTAGAACGTTTAGATAATTAGAGCCTCTACGCTAAGGCGTTAAAGTATATCTTTAATACTAAGCAGGTTAAGTTTTTAGGTTATATTATAACGCCTATAGGCGTAGTTATAGACCTAATATAGGTATAGATAATTTAAGAATAGCTAGAGCTAGAGAGTTACTAGGATATTTAAGTGTTTTTTGGCTTTGCTAATTTCTATAGGCGCTTTATCTATAACTACTTAGATATTACCTAATACCTATTTAACTATATTATAAAAGCTTTCTAAGACCTAATCTAAGAAGTAAAAAGCTTAAAGGCGGGAAGGAAGAAAACTAAGAAGGGGCTAACTAAATAGTATAAACTATAGTTATAGCCTAAGAAGGTTTAAAAGGCCTTTTAAAAACTATATATAAAGTTTATAAAAGTTCTATTACTATAGCATTTTAATCTAGATTAGCTATTAATAATAATTACTAATATATTAAATTTTACCCTTATTAGTATCCTATTATAACCTAATAGGTATTTAAACGCTACCTAGCTCTACTAAAAACTAGTAGTATTTTATAGTAGAAAATTCTAGGGACCTAAAGTTAGATATTATACCTATAATAAGAAACTGCTAGCCATAGTTAACTACTTTAAATAGTGGCGATACTATCTTAAGTACGCGAGCCATGCTACTTATATACTCTTAAATTACTATAACTTATACTACTTTATGACTATAAAGGAGCTTATACCTTAATAACGTTAGGAAAACGGGGAGTGGTATAGGAAATTTAGTTTCGCTAAAAGTATTTTTAGGGCCTAGGACTAGCTTTCCGCTATATTAGCCAAACCCTTAAGCTCTACGCTAGCTCTTCGCTATATTTGCTAAACCCTGCAGCTATACGCTAGCTTTTAGCAGGCTCCTAATAGGCTTCCTAGTAGGCTCTTAGTAAGACTTTAATTTTCCTAGTTATCTTAATCGTCCTAATAGCGCTCCTAGCCTACAGTACTATTAGGTCCCCACTATATTTCTAATAGCCTCTACGTGTCTTTATATACCCCTTATACACCTAAATACTACCTTATTTTTTACCCTTCCTTATATCCTCCCTACTTAGGAAGGACTGTAATTAGAACTAGACGACCGTTACTAGAACTAGATAACAACCGTTTAAACAACCAGCTAGCGAATACTACAATTAATTTAATAGATCGATCGAATCGAACTAGAGCCTTAATATTAGCCTATTACCGAATTAAATCAAATTAAGGCCTCTTAGAGAGGCACCTTAGACGACTACCATTTAAATATATGGTTAGCGAACGTCTATAGAGAACAATTCGAATTAATATAATTAATTGTAATCGAATTAAGCAGAGCCTTTAATTAGACCGACTTCTTCCCTAAATTACAGATATAGACAGGTAGGTATAGGTAGGTAGGCACGATAGGTAGGAATAGATAGGCATAATAGGCAAGGATAGGTAGAATAGTAGGATAAGTAAGATAGGTAGGATAGGTAGAATAGGTAGAATAGGTAGGATAGGTAGAATAGGTAGAATAGGTAGGATAGGTAGGATAGGTAGGATAGGTAGGATAGGTAGGCACTAGGCCTAGTTAGGAAATTAGTATATAGCTAGTAGATTATTAGGAACACTACTAATTAACGATTTAGAGCCTCTGCGAGAGGCTTCCCACTTATCTTAATTAATTATTTAATACCCAAATTTTAAATTTTGAATTTTATTATTTTTATATCCCTTGCATAGATAGATGCGTGCTTAAAAGTGTAGCCCGTGCTTAGCCAATTATATCGCTTCGGTAAGGCTTTCTGCTATATACTAAATATTCGCCTAAAGCTTTAAATATACATAGAAAAGGCCTATCTATATTTAATTTATAGTGTTAGCCTGCTTAATATAGGCCTCTTAGCACGGCCCTGTTTTACAGAGTGATATTTTACAAAGCCTATAGCCAAATCGAGTTCTTGGCACCTGTTTAGGCCTACGCGATTTCCGCACTATATTAATTGAAAGCTCTATTAGAGGCTTCCTTCGCGATAATCTCTTAACCGTGCCTTGTTTTTCTGCCTTAAAGTATGTAGAGCAAGCAACTGCCTTGCTGTTTATCCTCTCCGGTCTATATCTATGCTCCACCACTAGGTACTATTTAATTCGACTTATAAAAATATAAGGTTTATATATTTTAGCGACACGGATTAAGTTTTAGAAGAGGGAGTTAATAAGGCATTTAATAGAGGCTTTATAGCCGGCCTTATTCGGCCGGCCTTAATTAGCAAAGGAGGATAGCTTAAAGCAATTAGTAATAACTGTAGGAAGTAGGAAGTAAAGTAGTAGTTTCTAGATCTTCCGGTAACACTTAAGGGAGGTATAATAGAATCTTATTTAGTCGGCAGTATTAACGCCTTTTATAAAGCGATTGTAGTAATTAATAAACGCTAGAATCTATAACTACTTTCTTACCTTATTACTAAATACCTTCCAAGTCTGTATAGCGCCGGTAGATATTATAGCTAGCCGTTTTTAAAGCTGTTTTTACTTTTTTTAGAAACTAGTAATGTATAATATTATTAGTATAGGCCTATAGTGTTAATATTTTAAAATTGAACTAATTTACTATTAGTAATAGTACTTATAAATAGGACTACCTAAACCTCCTTCTAGGCGAACTCTATTACTATACTATCCTCTAAAGTCTTCGCATATAATATACCCTATAGAATTTGGCTATTATAGATTAATTTAAGGTCTACTAGCAATAAGCTAATCCTCTTATTCTTAATACCTTTTTCTTTATATAAATCCTCCTGCTCCTTACGCTTTGTTTTAGTTATCCTAACTATTCCTATAGTGCCAATTCTAAGCTTATGAAGTCTTTAAAGAAGTCGGATAAATATAAAGAGGTTATTAAGCCAAACTACGTATATATTTAGTGGGTAAAGGAGTTCGCCGGTAGTATTATCTTATTAAGTAAGAAAATTAAGTATAACGGCCTGCGTCTTTAAAAAGCCCTTTTTATACTAAGACGGATCTAAATTATATAGGCCTCCTTTGCTACCTTTTAAGTAAAACATCTAGTTAAGTACGTAGCCCTAATTACCTAGTACTTATATCTTAAAGCCCTCTAGTATTAGTTTAGTTAGGATATTAATAATTTTAAATACGTAGCCAGTAAAGCGTTTAATTATTTTATTAATAGTAAGGTTAATTCCTAGCTAATAAAACTTCCGGTAATAAAGGCGGAGGTACTTACTAAGGTCCCATATCCTCTTAAAGGTATTTTAGAAGTCCTTATTGTCTTATTCTCTTAGTTTAGTGCAGTAAAAGTAGCAATTAATTTACTGCTACTAGTTGCACGAAATATACTATCTAATAATATATATTGTTCTATAGCTAAAGTCTTTATACTAGTAATCCTTAATAGTTGGTTTTATATGCAAGCCTATATAAATAAGTACTGCTAAGTACGCATAAAGCTTAAGCCTGTATATCGGTTTCCACGGCCTTATATAGTTCTTTGGTTTCTTCCCTTAAGATATTAGGTTTAGCTCCACGTTCCTATTTAAGCTAATCTAGTAACTTATCTGTCTAAAATAGCTTAAATATTTAATAGGGGTTACTAGGGTTGATGTAGGAAGGAAGATTAGGAGTGCTATAGGTTTTTTTATTAAGGATAGGGAGAGGATTAAAATAAGGCGCTGGTTTGGGCTCTAGCGTTTTTTTTCTTTATCTAACGTGGTAGTTTAGGATATTAGGTAGGTAGAACAAAGTCTTTATTATTAGATGCACGATTCCAGACCATTATAGTAGGTTATTTAATTAGTAAAGTTAATTATTTATATTAGTGTTAAAGAAGTTAAGAAGCTTTAAGTATAGAATGCTTAAGTACTTATAGCTTTATATACTAGGTCTTAGGTGGTATAAACCCTATTAGTTTCTACTAATATTCTAGCTAGTACCCAGTCTATTGCTATTAAGGGTCTAAATATACTATCTCTAATTACTAAGCAATCCCCTTAAACTAATAGCGAAGCTATAAAGTAATTAGAACTTAGAGCCCTATAATAACTAAAGGACTTTAACCTTATAGCGGCCTTCCTAATATACGCGTACTAAGAAGTTATAAGATCTATAGTACTATCTAGTTTTATACTTAAAGTAGTATAGGACAAAATAGCTTTTACCTAAGAACTATTTAAAAGGTTAATGGATCTTATCTATAAGATATAATAGAGGGACACCTTATATACTATCTTTAATGCGGAAATAGACTGGAAATATAATGGGAAAAAAGCTATAAGGCGCTAAAATTAGGAACTAGACCTAATGGGCCTGCTATATAGAAATAGTAAGGTTTAGATGCTATATGAAGTAAATTTACAATAGAAGATTCTTATAAAAAATTACGATAATCCTCTAGGCGGCTACTATAGTTAAGCTAAAGTGGTATAATTACTTTAACGTAAATACTATTGGCTAAAGCTTAAGGAGGAAGTAAAGGAGTATATTAGCTATTGCGAAAAGTGTTAAATATATAAGATCCGTAAGTATAAGCTATAGGGTTTACTTAAATTAGTTCCCCCTACTAGTAAGCTATAGTAATATTATACTATAAACTTTATTACAGATCTCCCGCTATTTAAAAATAGCTAAGGATAAACATATAATTCGGTCCTTGTACTTATTAATAGGTTTTTAAAATATGTCTAATACTTTCCTATTAATAAGACGATTAATATATAAGCGCTTACTAGCTTAATTAAGGAGAAATACTTTCTTAAAGTAGACTAGCCGTACTCTATTATTACTAATAGGGGTAGTGTCTTTATAAGTTAATACTAGTTGGATTTACGCTTCCATTTAAAGATAGACCACTATTATAGTATAGCTTTTTACCTATAAACAGATGGGTAAATAGAACGCTAGAACTAGGAACTAAAGTCTTACCTATAAATATATTTAAACTATTAGTAAGATAACTAGTATAAGCTACTTCCGTACGCGGAGTACGCTTATAATTTAAAGTAATATATATTATATAAGTATACACCAATCTAGATTACCTATAGCGTCTAATTATTTAGGTTTAATAGTATACCTAGTAATTACTAGCTAAGGCTATATAATTAATTATAAGATCCTACTAAGAAGTTTAAAAAATATCTACTAAAGAGTATAAGGATACCTCTAGGAATAGAAGGAGTAATAAAAGTATATAAAGTAGAGCCTATAAGATACCTAAGAGTAGTAGAGACTTTAGTGTAACCGTAAATACTAAAATAAGCATTTTAGAGTAGGCGACGAGGTTTTATTATATTTAATAAATATTAAAACCCGTTAACTATTAAAGAAACTTAATATAAGATACCTAGGTCCCTTTTAAATTAAGAAATAAATTAGTAACCTAGCTTACTATCTCTAGCTACCCCTATTTATAGCCTATATATATTTAGTGTTTTATATAATACTACTAGAGCTATAGTATAGACCACTAATAGAAGAAAAACTTCTAACTAAGCCTAATTAAATGCCCTAAAGTAGTAAGCGAGTAGTATAAGGTTAAAGCTATACTACGCTATAAGTTTATTAAGAATAAGCTTTACTATAAAGTTAAATAGCTAGGCTAGCCTATTAAGGACTCTATATAGGAACTAGAGAATTACCTTAATTATTGCAAAGATATTCTAAAATAATATTAGGACTAAGGTCTATAATCTATAAAATAAAATAAAAGCTTATAGTAGGCCGTAAGAGGCCCTAAAGAGTATATAGGTTTAATTAGATATAGAATAAATAGGCTCTAAAAACTATAAGGATTGGGGCTATAGCTTAAGGTAAAATATGTTCTTAGCCTTTTTACATATATAGCATAGAATTAATAGGGCATTTTGCTAGAATTGCATTTCTATTTATTAATCTATACTAAGAATATTATTTTTAAAGCCCCTAAGCCCTTTTTGAAAGCCTTATAAGGCCTTTCTAAGTACCTAATTAAGGTCCTTAATTGCTACTATATATAAGAACAAACCCCAAATGCTTAATTTAAAAAGCTACTATACCTTATCCTTAGGATTAGGGTTAGTATCTATTGGCCCTCTAAGGGACAGCTAATAGGAATAAGATCCCTTTATAGGTATATAAGTAGGCATAAAAATAGGAGCAAAACAATAAGGTATAGCAAGAGCAGAGGTTTTTAAACGCTTAATACTAATATTAGGTCTAAACTAATACCAATAAAGCTCCTAGGGCGTTAGCTTATAGTTAATAAAGATATGCTTAAGTCTAAAATAAATAGAGATGTTAGCTGGCTAGTATAGTCCAGAACTACTAAGACCTTACTATAGCAACTATTAGTTACCTATTTACTGAGTATTTAAAGGGTAACCTAGCTAGTAACTCATTATATTATACTCTTTTAAAACTTAACGCGTATACGCGACCTCCTTTTTATAGTAAATAGCAACCTTCTTTTTATTACCCCTATTCCTTACCCTATTCTTAGTATACTAGCCTTACTCTTATATTAGGCGTTACTAGCTAGCTTGCTAGGAATTATAGGCAGTATAAATAGCTGTAGCATAGTCTTAAATTTAATTAAGTTATTTAGTGTTTACGCTAGAATAAGAGAGAGCCCGGACAATATAGTAGTTAAGGACATTAAAGGAACGTTACTACTTAGGCCTAGGCTATTAAAGCTTAAAGTTAGCAATAGAAATCTATTAAGAATAGAAAATCTTACCTTAACGTAATTACTGCTCTTAGTATGCATATATTAATTATAAGGACTAAAGGTATTAGACCTTATATAGTAAGTCTTATTATAAGCCTCCAGATTTCCATTATTAGATTTCTAGTCTTTTAAAGATATATAGGTAAAATCATTTAGGTAGGGCTAGGATATACTATAGAATTTACTTAAAAGAGTAGTTAGTAGGAGATTAAAGAGGTATATTAAATTAATAATAAAAAGGAAGAAAATCTTAATAATATATTAAAGATACGTCTAAATTAGACGAAGGTTAATAATAGGAAAGTAAGGTATTAAGGAAAAGGAGTAGCTTAATAAGTAAAGGTGTTTATACTTTACCATCTAATACCCTTTTAGTAAATAGCCGCAACCTTACTAATATAACTCCATTATAATAGCGCTATTTAGAAGGAAGGAAACACGCGTATAAGTTATTTAACTATTACTTTCTTATAAAAACTAACTACGCGGCTAGGGGAAGGTAATTAAGATATTAAATTAAAGACGTATATAGGTTAAATTATACCTAAACGATATTATAATATTAAAGAATAACGTTATAGACATTTTTAATAATTATATAATAGCTATAAGTACTATTGCAAAGTGTCCCTTCTGTTTGCTAGGTAGTAGAGCTACGCCAAATATATAGTATAGGACTGCTAGATTTGAAAGCATATACACTAAATTTTAGGAGATAAGTCTCCTTAATTAACTAATTAATACCTTAACAGCATTTAATAGCCTAAGGGTAAATGCGAAAATAATGCGTTAGTAACATAGAGAATTATAAGAAATGATTATAGATTATATTTTAATAGTTAAAGATAACGGTAAGCTAAGGCCCTATACGTTAAGCTATATACTAAATATTTCTACGGAACTATATTAGGAATACTAAATTGCCTATAATACTTATAATTAATTACAGATTGGTATAAAGGCTTAAATATAAAGTTATATATAAATCTATAGGTTAGCCTAGGTAGTTATTAGTAGGCTTCTAGTAGGCTTTTACTAGGTTTCCTAGTAATCTTTATATCTTTTCTCTAGTTACGTTTTTCCCCTACTAAGGTTGTTTAGGAGTTTAAAGTAGGGGTTAGATAGATAGATAATATATAGCGGTATACTAATATCTCTCCAAACTCCTTTTAGGACAAGCCCTTATAATCTCCCTTTACTATAAGGTAATAGCGATCGGGGGCCGACCGTAAGAAGAGGGGGAGAGGGGGTAATGTAAGGGATATTATTACAGTCACCTTAGGTTGCCCTTAGAATAACCCCCAGACGCCCCTTAGATAGTCGCCGGTTATATACTAAAGGTATATGCCTATAGTATATAATCTCTACGATTTTAGAGGCCTTACCTCCTTAAGGATTTGTCTCTCTTACTAATCTAATATATTTTACAATCGTATCCTTATAGCCCCCTATATATAAAGTCCCCTTATACCAAGCTTATATAAAAGCCAGTGTAAGAGATGGATGGATTGGATCTAGATCCAAATCCAAATCCATTAAATCCATCGGATCTGGATCAAGATCCAAACTTGATCCATTCTTAGGGCACGTTTAATAACTTTTTGGACACTGCTAGCCATACACCCCCTAAATAATACGCGTAGACCCCCCAAG
>Ga0307515_10003859_pt1 | contig 31318 bp, 23 predicted proteins | sample 17_EM_MG_FD_194513 | JGI IMG/M metagenome (GOLD analysis project Ga0307515, IMG submission 194513) | Populus trichocarpa ectomycorrhiza microbial communities from riparian zone in the Pacific Northwest, United States - 17_EM | ecosystem: Host-associated > Plants > Roots > Unclassified | place...
AGAGGTTGTTGGCGTTGATGGGTTTTCTTTTCTTCTCTCTTTACTCGTTCTCTTGTATAGCAAGCAATAGTACGACTTTGAAACATATTCTGATCTTTGTCTCTCGATACGCACTTTGAGTTTAGTCCTGCAACATCCACATCACCTGCGTCCGATCCCGCCCGTTACACATAAGCTATATGATTACTTGTCACGGAGTTACTCTCAGTATAGTCACGTGATATGCATAACACCTATTCATGGCATGCGGGAAATCAGTCTTATGTCCTTTAGCGGGAATTCATAAGAATTGCGCGTCGATTGAATAAGCAAGTTGTCTTGCTTTGCGGATTCATTGAAAGAATACATACTACGGTAATTCTTATTTGATGATGCAACACTAGAGCCAGATCGAAAGGAGGTAACTCCTGCCGAGCGCATTGTTCTCAGCCACGTTCATTACCCAGATACTAGCGGGAATGTTTGATTGGACTAGAGATTACTCTGACACACAAAGGCAGCAGTTGATAGTCAATATGCAAGTATGCGGGACCCATGACTTATTGCCGCAGGCGATAAGAGTTATCATGCTACTCTCCAGTCAAAGAGAACAGTCTCGACCTAAGCATGACGTCACTGAGGGAATTATGATGTTGGCTAAAGATAAGAGGTCTGAAGCAACCCTGCTCATTGGTTTGAGTTAGTATGCATTGCAACGTAAGACTCGTATTCGATACGAGCTAACACGTCAAGTTCTACGTTGGCATAGTATTGGTTGGTCGCCAATTACATCTATGACGCAAGCCAAATAGCCTTGAAGGGTGAGGCATTAATTTGCGATAAGCGCTGCCAACTAATTTGTTGGCAGACGCACCAACTACTGTCACAAACAGGTAGTAAGATGTCAAAATTAAAAGACAACCAGCGCAATGTATGACATGATATCATGCGACGGATGGCCTGATTCTTATCAGGAGCGTAATGCTTTCAAACCACATTGCATGAACACGATAACCAATTGGGAAGCGTGGCACTTATCACCGGGCGCATTGTAAGACGCGACCACGATAACGCTATCAGGATACTTGTAGTAATAGTGTTGAAGTACGGGCGCACAAGGCCCTCGAAGACAACTATATAAGAGAAGGTGTTGTTCGGTAGGATTGCAGGTCATCAACCAACAAGTCAACATTCAGAACACCGAAGATGACCTTAAAATATTATTAAGAATTCTATCTATTACTTTATTCAAGATTTCCTCCCAAGACCTACTATCCACCCGTGACTACGCATTTTATGCCTGGACACAGATACAGACAATCCGAGTACACACTACATCAAGTTGTCGAGTCGTTCGGCAACCTTCTGTTTAGTTTGAAAGAGCAGCGTTTAACCCACACCTATCGAGTGGTGTTACACTTTTGCGAACTCGAGAATATCGATTACCTGGTGTTGAGATATCTTCACACCGGGCTATTACCATTCTAGGAGTTTTCCGACGATTAGTTATACAACGAAGGAACGCTGTTTATATATATCGAGGAGACGGTCTTTGGTACCGTTACAGATTGGTCGCTCTTGCTGCTCAGGTGCAAGAGGTTGAGTCTTAGTATAAGACGAGGAAAGAAAGAGTTTCTTAGATAGGCGGCTGTACTTAATTCAATAAATGTTGTATTGATTATTGGGATTAAGAACCCCCGTAACATGACATCCATTTTGCAGATGACAGCACCCAATTGAGCGGACCTGACAGTGAAGATGAGCATTGATCGAATAGAACGGGATTTCTGAGTGTATTATTATTTACAATTAGCGGACACTTTAAAGTATATTTCAAAGGATATATTTATATGTATTATTAAAGAACGATTCATTGATGAAGGAGAAAGTACATGAAGACAGTACAAAGGCTGGCAAAACACCATTACTGATATATTAGGCCAAATTAAATGATGACATATTGTGGATACGCCCATGGCAAAATGAGCATCAACAGAGTGTCAACTATTTTTGGTCTTGCATCATTGGTAATCTGCGTGGTGATCGGTTGAGACCATTCATAAATGCAGTATTGGCTGGCTTCATAGGCAAAAGGGCAAGCCTCACGCTCCATGTCTCATTCTGAAATTGAGCATCAACAGAGTGTCAACCATTTTTGGTCTTGTAAGTCAGGTAATTCAAAAGCGATATGGACGTTCCTGTATATATTCAAAGTATTGGCCGCCTTTATAGGGATAAAAGATAGCGACACGCTCCATGCCCCGTCATGAAAATGTGCGTCAACAGAGGGTCAACGATTTTTGGCCTTTCATTATTGGTAATCAAAGTACGATGCATCAGTTATTGTGTATATACGATGTTCTGACTGTTTTTCTTGGCTAAAACGGTCATGAACTCTTTGTTTCATTATTGTCAATGAAATTAGTTGTTACTGTCTTGGAGGCTGTCACGGGAATGTCGCTTGCTTATCTGCCTTGAGAGGCTGCCAATTCCTCCTTAATAGAGGTTTGCAATCATGCGCCACTTCGATTACCCAAGATGCGAGACCTTAAATCGTTGATGCTTATTTGACCCTCATTTTCAAGATGGGGCAGGGAGCCTGTCGCTTCTGCTTTTGCCTATAAAGAAGGCCCATACCTCAGTTATGGCTATCTGCAACCAATGCCTGCTCTGATTACCCAGGATGCAAGACCTGAAATCGTTGATGCTCCGTTGACCCTCATTTCCAGGATGGGGCTAGGAACGTTTGTCATCATATTTTGATCACAAAGATGGCCAGTGCATCCAAAGAAAACATCAACGTACCATTGTTAATATTCCACGATTAACAGTAGGATATCTGAATGAGACCATAAATATAACAACCCAAAATGCCAAACCAGAGATTGGACCTGACAGGTCTCGCCAACCCCGGCCAAACCCACAGGTTGATGGGTATGGGGCCGGTTTTGGACCGCCAAGAAGCAGCGGGTCGGGTTTTTGGATAGTTCTGGAACCGAACTGAACCGTGTTTCCAGTCCAAACCCGGACTGCTGGCGGGTTACCCGCACCCGTTGCTAACACTAACTGTGCCTCTTCGCGGGCTGCCAGGACTTCCCACAGGTTTGCTAGGTGTCCAACTGTTTGGTGCAGCTGCGTTAGCTCCTGTGCCTGCTGTCGTATTGTCCTCTCCATACGCCTCCTCCAGTCGCTGGGGGCCACGGCAGGCAGCAGGCCTCGCTCCTCCTTCTCCGTTTGCTGTACTCGTTTCTCTCCATCGGCTCACATATGGTCGCGCCCGCAGTCTCCGCGGCGACGGGTGTCACCGCCGTCGCCATCTCCATTGCCACATCCATAGGCACGTCGCTCCTCCCATCTCCCGGTTCTCCCGTGTCCAGGTCGCTCCTCTCACTCCCTCCGATTTCGGTCATCACGTCTGGGAGGCAATCCTCTTAGTCCTCGTCGTCGCCTTCTCGTTAGCCGACACGTCGCGTCAATCGCGTTTTCTGCCAAGCCTTTACGCGAATCCACTCAGTTGAGTGGATTCTTGTGCGCGCCCTCCTCTGGCAGTCCAGGAGGTGCTGGGACGCTCGTTCCGGGGTCAATTCGACGTTACGAATCGATTGCCGCTGTCCGTTTTTTGTTTGCTATCGTTGTTGTTGACTTAATGCACCGTTTCTTTTTGCCAAGACTTTTGTCGCGTTATGGTCATCATGGTGATGGTGATGGTGATGGTGACGGTGATGGTACCGAAAGCACGTACTCAAGTAGGTTGGTTGGCTACGTCAACGTCAATGTCAAAGCTTTAACAGACTTAAACCCTTCTATTGGCCAAAGCTTCCTCAAACTCAGAGTTTTCATTCGGTGAAAAGCTTCCCGTGGAAACTCTACACCCGAAGCACGGCTTTGTCAAGCGTGGCTCTCTCGACCAGGCTCCCAAGCAGACTATCAAGCCGGCTCTCAAGTGCCAGCGGGCTGTATAGTGGACTCGCAGCGATGGTGTGACCGGTAGAGCAACAAAGACTCCTAGCAGCAACGACAGGTATAGGTCGATATCCGGCTGCAAACCTTATATAGTTCCATAAGCCCACGCGTACATCTCTATGAATCGACTGTGGATGACTATAGCCTGTGCGTCGCACAGGGGTCCACGGGAAGCTTGCTATGAGCTGCACGTGTGCGCGTGTAGGCGTAGCGCAGCCCATAGTCAATTTGCACTTTTGCCAATGCATAGCCGGTCCGGATAGGCCATGTATTGATTGATAGATACATAGATACATGGATACCTGGATACATGGATACATGGATGAAAATACAAACTAAATACATGAGTTTAAAATCATTTAACAATGAGTAGTAACTACGATTTCTGGATGCACCAGCGGCTGTTCATCGTCCTCCCAAGCTTGTCGCCCATATTCCAAGGTGCTCCCAAGCTTGTGGTGCGCATTCCCAGGTGCTCCTGAGATTGTTGCTAGTCCACCTATATCATTGCAGATTTGTCGCCAGCGCTCCTAGGTGCACCTGAAGGCTACTGCATAGGTCCAGTCAACTCCGAGATTTGACCACCCTGGAATTCTGGTCCGACAACTCCCAAATACTCCCAGTGACTCTTAGTGACAGAAATACATTATGCTAAAGTGCCAACAGTACAGCTGATGTTGCGGATACATATACAATAGTGACAGTGTTCAGATTTAGCAGTCTAGCTGAATATGTACTCATAGGCTATCCAATTCCAAGCTGGAAAATGCCACCTACCAAATAGATAGCCAAATCGACCGTCCTTTAGAGTCTGGAATCAGGCTAATGTTATCCCGATGGGATGAAGTCGACAGCTGCCTCTCAGCCCACAGTATAATGTGGTACAGCAATTGTACTGTGGTTCTCCTCCTCCAATCCATGTTCTGCCGTGGCAGTATCATTCTGGTGGTTTCGGGTGGAAGAGCCCTGGACGTTGTTCACACGTAAGGAAGCATGTGGAAATAAGAACTGGAGAAGAACATTGCCGGATGCGTCACACCCCAGCACTCGCATCCAGTCGACCCCTAACCCTTCGCTCAGATTTAACGATAACTCCTTCATGTAGAGCAGAATGAAGCGGAAACCGGACTCGACCTCCTGCGTACAGTATCTAGGGTCCTCCTCTCTTGTAACCTTTATAGATTGACGTAGACGTGGATTCGACGGAGAGTCGCCGGAGAGTCGGTGGAGAGACTTCTCGGCTTCGATCACCAGCCATGACGTCAGATGAGAGTCACCGTGCAAAGGAGTGTATAAACTGACCACCACCAAGCCAGAAGCGCACGCCAGCGACACCTCCCATTCGCCCTCAGCCAGCCTAGCGACAGCGCTACGTCCACGCACAGGTACAACACAGCCCCAAACACAAGCATTGATACCCAAGCTCGCCGCCATGTCCTGCTGCTCCCGCCGCCACAAAAACCCGTACCGACTCAATAACCTCCTCACCAATGGGCGCTTTCCAGTCTCCATTGACCTCGCGCGGCAACTCCACCTCCTCTCGCACTCTGTCTATGTCGTCGACCCGATGCACTACCACGTCTGCCGCTTCTCGCGCGCCGTAAAACGCTCTCACTGGGTGCCGACCCCGCACATCGATGCGCATGGCTTCATTGCAGCAGTCAAAAAGGTTGTCCATCACGCTTCCATTGACCTCATCATCCCCATGCATGAAGAGATCTTCTACCTCGCCGAAAGTAAAGACCCCGAAATCGTCAACCGCATGTTTGCACCCCCATGGGAGGTTCTGGTACGACTACACAACAAATGGTCATTCTCGAAGTTCCTCGGTGACATCGGATTACAGGCGCCGAGAGCTCACTTGTGTCGGTCCAGGGCGGATGTGGAGAGGGTTTTACAAGGTCCCGGCGAATGGGCGGTGAAACCCGTGTTCGGCCGCGCCGCACGCAATGTTTTCCATCTGAAACAGGGCGATCGCGTCCCCAACGACTGCGATGTGTGTGAGGATACCAACTACATCGCGCAAGAATGGATTGCGGGCCAGCGCTACTGTACCTACATGGTGATCCGTGGTGGACGTGTGCAGGCGTTCTCGATGTACCCTGTGTGGGAAACTATCGATGGCTCTTCATGTGTGTACTTCCGCTCCATCGCACACCCGGAGGTGGAGAAGTATGTCACGGCTATTGCGGCCGCGCTGCCGGAAGTGGGTGGACAGCTCGCGTTCGACCTCATTGAAACAGAAGACCGCGGTGTAATGGCGATTGAGTGCAACCCTCGTGCTATATCGGGAATCCATCTCTTCTCCGGCACGCCGCTGTTGGCACAGGCACTCGTTTCGGGCCCCCCGGTGCCGCCGATGCCGACGCATTACACGACGTTTACGGTGATTCCACCCCAGGGGGCGAGTAGGCAGCTAGCGCCGGGAATGATGATGTGGAAGCGCAGCGAGAGGGGGTGGAAGGCGTATCTACTGCATATGAGGCGACTCGTGAGGAGTAAGGATGTGGTGTTTAGCGGGAGGGATGTGTTGCCGAGCTTGATGCAGCCGTTCCTGTTGACGAGTTATTATGAGATTTGTAGAGAGCGCCAGTTGTCGCTTCCAGACATGTTTCAGTGGGATTTGGTGTGGGAACCGAATACGAGTTTGGGGGCAGGAGAGGAGAGGAGAGATTCGGGCATTGGGGCGAGTTCGAATGGGGTTTCGTGATAGCCCGGTAATTGGGTAAGATGAGGCGTTCAGGTTAGCTTTGCAGGTGGGATGTTTGTTCATGATTAGTTGGTGTATATCTACGTATACTGGATTGGTGTTGACTGTTAGCCACATAATCTCTTGCAAACAGAGCTGTGATAAAGGGCGCCGACTTTACCAATTGGCCAATGCTTTGTTCGAAATTCCGAGTAATGAGTTATAAACGTAGTTTCAAAACGACATCCCTGTCCCGCCATGCCACCTTATTTTCCAGGCCTCACCATACTGTTAAATTCTTGGTACCTCCCTCCATCCGTCTTTCTTACGCCATTCCTCCTTCTCCAGTGCAAGAATTCACTCGTTACTTTAAATTCAACACAGACCAGTATATAGAAGTCTAACGCACCGAATATTTCCGCCTCTAGCTATTAGCAGTTCTTCATGTCGCGATCTGAAGGGAACATCTGGGACATATGTAGCAGCTTATCGTAGCGGTGGCAGATGTTTACAGTTTGAGACCTTTCGGAGATACGGCCTAGAGCAGACGTTCTGTGGTCTGGATTTCGAGGACTGGAACAATCAGAATCTCGTAGCCAAGACTGCTAGATGCAGGTGTAGATGCGACGCCCCTGCGGACCATCCGTCCCAGCATCCGTCCAAGACTTTTGCCGCGCGGATGTTTTACTTAGATAATAATTACTTGGGGTGATCTATAAACAAAAATGTAAAGGCTTGATTATATTACACAGAAACAGTAGCCTGGGTGTCCAATTCGGTATGCCAGAAAAGTTCTTGTGATTCATATATCCCAATACTTACATATCCTTTTCGCTGCCGCAAGGTTGCTCCTTCCTCATCTTTCCCTCCCATCTCCAAAAATATCTCCTTCTGAACGACTTCATCAGTAATATTGTGCTTATTCCCAGGTTTTCTATGGTGTACACAAGAATATACCTGGCGATGCTTCTTTAAATCAACCTATGCTAGTTAATTATGTTTACAATATTTGCATGTGTCAACACACCTGGGACTCGGTAATAGCAAAGCCATTCGCAAAAGCATACTTCTGTACTCGCTGAAAAGCAGTTATGTGATCTGAGAAAACCTCCCTGTCATCAGGTAGACTACATTCTCCCCAAACTGGCCGGCAATCACTTGTTGTATCAAGGTTTCAGTTGCAAGGGAAGCTTGAGGGTGAACTTGAAGCATTTGAGTAGAACTGCCGGTGGTACTCATTTTGGATAAAGAGTGTTACTTTGTATGGTGATTGATTGTCTATCTATCGTGGGTATCTGCTCATATATGCGCTCTCAGTTGGTCATCACCAGCTGAATCCCACCAGCGCAATTATGTACCTTCAGCTCACCTGCAGTCATACGCCCCAAGTAATTCTTATCCAAGTAAAACATCCTCGCGGCAAAAGTCTTGGACGGATGCTGGGACGGATGGTCCGGAGGGGCGTCGTGTAGATGTGAATCTGTGAGGATAGAAGCGCCATACATCTTTTGGGAGTAAACCTAAGTAATGATTGGTAATGGGCGGCTCGGAAGAGGCGTACAAAGTATATCGCAAAGGGGGGTCGCCCATTCGACAAGTCATATCCGGATCCACTGGATAGGATATTTTTCATGCCATTGGTTCGGCTGCAGGGGTAGATCTGAATGCTACGGATATCGATGGGAGGCGAGCATTGTATATGGGCGATAATTATGAAACAGACAAAAACGGGGTGGATTTTTTGTTAGGTATTTTGGAGACCGGGATTTCAACTAGAGAGATGTATCGATGAGGGCTGAGGAGATGCTAGGAGATGCTGGAAGATGAAGAAGTTGATATGTATGCTTAGCACTTCACCCGAAACTTAAATGACATCGAACCCGTAGAGTACAATTAGGCCTATGTACAATACTCAGCATTCTAAAATACCATCAATACATTTCCTTAGTAAAAATTATATAAGCATATCCACACCTTAACACACAAGAAGCTTCGCTCCGCTCCGGTAAGGGCCCTGAAGTATCTCCAGTACAAACGAAGCAAAGCAGGTGAAGGCAAGAAGAAAACACCCAAGAAGGGGGAGGGGTTTTTGTCTGGTTTGGCAGATAACGGCCTCTGGTTTTTTTGTTTTAATCATACTGTATTCACTCTACTTAGAGTATGACAGCCCCTTAATCCCCTCTAACGGCCTCTGGTTGGTAGGAGATAGGAGACCAAAGGCAAGCCGCGAAGGCAAAGACCCAGCCATAGCACATCAAATAGTCTCCAGATACGAATTTGATATTTTTTTTGGCGCTTACGTCAGCAGTCCACTCCAGCTTACTCTAAAGATACTTCAGAGCATTAAATTAAGCCTACCGGTACCGTCCGTCATAAAAACCATGTACTCCACACGAAATCCCCCCTTCCCTCTTCCTCCCGGCACAAATAGTCAACAAAAAGGAAAAACACCTATACTCCCACGACCACCAAACTACGGCTTCGTCAACTGCTCCTTCCTAAAGAACAAGAAATACCCCGCGCACACGACTATCTGGCACCCAAGGCCGACCCAAAACGCCCACCCTAACCCATGCTCCTCTTCCCCCCACCTCCACCTCGTCCAATCCGGAAATACCCCGCCAGGCCCCTCCCTATTCGGCGCACTTGCCCGGGCCGCAATGGTTGCCAGACTCCCCAGTACCTGCGCTCCAATGAGCGTAAACGCCACATGCATCCTCGTCAATGTCTGCAACAATATCATCCCCAGTCCCAATCCCTGGACCGCATCGAGAACCCCAAGCCACAGCCACAACGAGCGCCCCAGCAGCGCGGATGCAGTTGCTGATCCCGCCCACGGCAAGTACAGCCCAATATTTGACGTGCTCCAGAGCATCTGGCACCACCGCGGTGCTCCGAGGCCAATTGCAAACACGGGCAGCAGCCAAGAGTGTGCGCGTGTGAGCTTTGCAAAAAATAGCAGCGAGGCAGCCCAGATGATTCCAAAGAAAATCACCACCAGAACACCCACCTGCCACGCGGGAACACTGTTCGACGACCATAAATAACCCCAATTTCGTCCGTATGGCGCTGAAAGCCAGTAGTTCTGCAGAATCACCGCCACAAAAAACCATTTTACCGTGTTGCGTCGGGCAACGGCGATGTAGAAGGATGGAATCGATCCTGGAAGCTGTCGGTAGTAGACTGGAAGGCCGTAGGCGAGCAGGGCCGCGATACACCAGAAAATGACCGCGACGGGGATTACGATCATGGAGATGACGGGCGATGCTTGCCGTCCTTGGAGAATCCCGTCGATGGTTCGGGATGTGAGACGGGAGCCCCAGTACCATAGCGCTATTACGTAGGCTTGTTGTGTTCCTTGGATCATGCATGCTCGGTAGACCCAGTCTTTGATCGGCGCTCCTCCCTCGTCACCAAAGTTGAGGGCAAAATAGAGTGAGCCGGAGGCAGAAGCGAAAGAGTACAGACCTGTACCGACGTTTCCGAGCCACTCGCGGCGGGAGAAGAGCGGCGGCAGAACAGAGAGACCGACGAGGAAAAATGCCGCGCCGTAGAGGACGAACGGAGTAGAAAGAACTACCACGGCCTTGAAGCGCCGGAAGAGGAACCACCAGAAAAGCGAGGCGCCCAGGTAAATCGAGCAGATGATGTATAGGCGCTGGGCGCTGATAGAGACCTGGTCTGTTAGGAGCGTAATTTGATACGAGTTCGCGGCGATGATTTGGCCCTGTGCTTATCAGATAATTGCAACATAGAAATCAACAGCAGGAAGGCTTACAATTGCCAGCAAAAAGGAGTACAGCGGCCAGTCCCCGATCTTTCGTTGCATGAGAAGCTTGATACCAGTGGGTGGCTTCTCCTTCTCTGTCGGTGGTACTTGGGCTTCATCCGCTGGCTGTGGAGATGCTCGACCACTTTCAATTGCCATGGGAGTTTGATCTCCGCCTGTCGGTGCAACAAGAGTTGCCCCAGAAGTGTTCATAGAGCTCAGTCCCAGCCTTGCCAATCGGATTTGGTTGAACCATTGCTTCTCGCACTTCGTAAGATACCCCTCGATGCACAAATCTCCCTTCGACGATTTCGGATCCAACTCTTCTAGGTCTTTGACAAACTGTTTCGCGTAGTGTCCATCTGCGTCAGTGAAAGACACATTAAGCTTAGACAGCGCGAAGTCGTTCTTCTCCGAGGTGACGGATTGAATGCTCAGTCGCACTAGAGAGCTTGAAGATTCGTTTCGTGGTCCCAGAAGGCGAGGTAAGGCAAGTAAACTTTCCCGGGTAGCGGGATTGTTGTCATTTTCATCGGGGCCGACAGCTGTTCCTGGTGGCAATTCCTCCTCTCCGTTGCGTGTGGGGGCATATGTGGAGGCAGGAGTCTCCAATAAACCTTGAGAGCTTGGGATCTTTGAATACCGTTTGGCACCGGCCTGGAGCTTCTCGAGCTGTTTTACCCAGACTTGTACAGGGAAGCGCTGGAGCGCCGATGTGGCGCGCATACTGGCGCGGGTTTCTTGGGTGCTTGCGAGAGCTTCTTTGATAGCTGATTCGAATTGAGCCAAAAGATGGGTTGGCGTGGTTGATTCGACTGTGAACCACCAACCGGGCATATTTCCAAGACCACCGACTCGAGCTCCGATTCCAAGGGCACCTTTGCGCCCGAATTCTACAGCCACGAGCCCAAAGGGTTCGTCTCGCGACGGAATTAGAGCAAACTCGGCACCGCTTGAATACCAGTTAGCCATCATATCACACGTGACACAGTTTCATGAATAGAAGTGTGACTTACCTGAAGATAAAAGGCGGGAGAGCAGTAAACTCTGGCTTCGAATAGACACGTCCAGGATATATCTCCATCAACTTCGCCAGCTTTATCGAGGCAAAGCGACCATAAAGATCAATAACCGGTCCCACACACAATAACTGGACATCCTTGTTCTCTTTCAGTAACGCGGGCGCAACATCCGCGATCAAATCTATTCCCTTCTGATTGGACCAGCGCCCAACGAACACCAGCAGCTCGGCATCGGGATTTTGCTCTAAATCTGCCCACTCCTGTGCCTGACGTTTCAGCTCTGCCCTTCTCGCCTCAAACTCAGGATCAACCACAGCTACTTCAGCGTCTTTATTCTGCGGGTCGTAATCAGCGGTATCAGTTGGGTCAGGATTGGGGAGATTCCCAACTCCCGACAACCCCCAGAAAATTGGGTACCGTGCCCACGAACGTCCACCATACTTCTTTGAAACCCCAACCGCGCCGTAGCCTTTTTGCTGAATACGGAGATAGGAAGCACCAGCATGGAGAAGGTTAAAGACGTCGCCGAACTGCACATATTTTTCGACGTTCTTACGGCTGATGTTGAAAACCTTGCAGACTTCCTCTTTCTCTTTATGATTCCGCATTGGCCACATGCCTTGAAATTCTGCATTATGGAGCGAAAGAACGCAAGGGATTGTATCCGGCAAGAGATAAATTGGCGCGAGACAGCCGTGGTAATCGTTGATGTGGTAAAGATCAATGTGCATGGGGAAACGCTTGATAACCGCAGCGATACATTGGTTCCATGCGGAATAGAATACGGCGCTTTCCAGATCATCCATGCGTGGCGGATATGGTTCTGCTTTGGTTTGTTTTCGGAAGACTGGAGCGTCGAGGAGCACATAGGTGATATTGTTGAGGATATGATATTGTACCTCAACGATGTATTGCTTGTCCATAATGGTAACAGTGATGCTTTCGCCTGGAGTGTCGGTGGGATAGTCAACGCCGCTAACACATGGAACAACCCATACCAAATCCTGATGTTGTAGGCTCTTTCCCATAAGCTGTGCCATCACACCGAGTCCGCCAATCTTAATCTTGATACCCCAGTCTTCGATGTCATATTCCAGAGTTGCAATCAGGACGCGAGGTCGTTCGCCCGGCATTTGCGTGGGGTTTGGGTTGTTGGCTGCAAGTCCTGTCCCAGGGTCAGTCGGCGGTGATGCTTCTCTGCGGAGTAAAGAGCTGACTGCCGCAAAAGGCAGAAGGCTCTTCTTCGTAGTGATTCCTTTAGTATTGGTTTTGACTTGGTAGAAACTGGTTATATAGATAGTCACTGCGAAAGCTCCCGTCAGGATCGGGATTATAATGAGTAGAGCGTAAATCGCAATCTGAAGTCTGCTGTCTCCGGCGGGAATCATCTGGAATTGATAAGTCCCATCGTCGAGGACAATTCGATATGACAAGAAGCCCTTTGGTGGTACTTGAGAAACATTTACCACGCTGTCGCCAAGGTACGCGGGAGGCATTCGATCCATAACGCCGTCATTGTCCACATCACCATAGACAAACGTCGCATCCGGCTTATTGTCTGGATTGATACCCCATACGTTGAAGTGAAACTTTGTCGGCCACTCTGCCATGAAATTAAAGACCCACTTTCCATCGCCACGTAGCTTCATCTCGTTCTTGATCCCAGCGTCATAGCCGTACATGTTAAATGGACCGTGCAGATAAAGATGTGGGAATCGTCGAGAGGCAATATGCTCTGGTAGGCCGAGGTCAGCGTGCTGGATATGATCCGCCGATCCAGCAGGTTCGCTCCAGTATTGCATAATTATATGTTCGCCGTTCCATTCCTGCTTCTTGGTCCCACTCCAGCTCTGGGGATTTATTGAGAAATTTCCGCTCTTGTAAGGGAGCCAGTCACTCCATGAAGATGCCCAGTTGGTTGAGTAGCGGAACATATCTGCTCCTGCGGCCTTCTGGGAAACTATGAGCTTTCCATCTTCATTCTTGTGGAGAAGCCCAAGCGTGTAGTTTGCTGTCCTGGGGAATACGATGGGGTTATCAGGTTGTCCGATACGGAAGAGGAAGTGATCGTTTGCCTAATTTAAAAATCCACCGTTAGAGTTAATTACTCGCCACGCTAGAATCATGGGCATTCACGCTAGTATAAAACCCTCCTTTCTTGGTAGTAGCATTACTCACACTCACGGTGTGGACTCCATCATACACATCTCTCAGCGTTGCTTTGAACTCCCAAATTCCCTGTGGAGAGCCAACAAGGGGCGGTGTCTCGGGATTTTCTACTTTCTGGCAAATGGCAGATTCCAAATCGATGGAAACCTTAACATCTACTCGTTCGGTATGCGAGCTAACTGAAATCACCTCCTTGAGTTTGTCGCAATCCATCTCATTTGTAAACACCAATCCAATCTCGACATCCTGCGGCTTACCAGGGGCGACCTTAGATCGAACTCGAGCATCGTGCCCTGGCGTAAATTTCGTAACTGCTGGACGATTTGCGATAAATTTTTCCTTCGGGACAAGAGCCTTGTAACCCCAGGCCGGCATTTGGAGAGAGCTCAGGCAGCCTTGAGTCTTGCCAGTGGATATTGTTTTATTAGAACGCCCGAGCTCGTACTCCTCGTAAGGAAAGAAGAGGTTCTGAACTATCGTCCCTTTCTCAAATGGAGAATAAAGCCCTTTCTTGTCATCTTCGCAGTCAAATTCAAAATCAGTGGTCTCGTTGTAGTTTGTGAATACCATCCAAATCTTTTGGTTTCCGGCACCACTGCCAGTAAAATTCTGTACCTCCTTATAAGGAGCGCGAACCATGCTCCAGATTCCAGTTTCTGTCGCGACACCGCTAGAACCGGGAAGATATATGTTATGGGTGAGGTTAGACAATTGCTCGAGCCAGAACCCATCGTTGAGGACAGGAAAGGCTGTACGGAGATGGTACATAGCTTTGATGACATTGTGTGCAGGGGCACTAGGATCACGGTGATCGAGACTATTCCAATCATCTTTACAGCCGTGAAGTGCTTTATCGAGTGGAAAGTTGAAGTATTGGGTTGAACTGAGACTGTAGCAGCCATGATTCTGCCAAGACAGAGCAGAAGACATGGCTTGTCGCCCGTAAATATAATTGCTTGCGGTGTTGTCGAGGACATACATTGACTGTTCCTCTCCCCACAGGAGCTACATGTCTGGTTAAACTTTGTCGTAACGAATTTGAAGGAGGGCAGTTTACCTTTGGAATTCCAGGCATCAACAATGTCGTGATAAAGAGTCCCAGCATCATCTTATGCTCGCCGTCCTTGATCGCTGGCCATCGAAAAACATCCTGATTAGTAACACCATACATATGCCTTGGATCCAGCCGACCAGTATTGGCATTCACAAAATCATTGCTCAGAGCGATGGTGTACCACATATCAGCCCAGTTCAGCGGGGCGTCAAAACCTGCACTCAGCTGGCCGTCCATAAACAAGAACCTCGTCAAAGCGCGATATACAGTGTAATGGAATGCTCCAGCATCGAGCGCGTTCTTCCCCTTCTCACGAATGAAGTACTTATCGTCGCTCTTATTTGAAAGTGCGAAAGCTTCCTGTATAGTGCTTGGCAGCATTCTTTGCTCTCGACCCAATCCTAAGTAGATTGAGCCAAAGGAATTTCCACCAGTAATTTCACCCGGAATAAAAAAGTTCTCTTTTCCGTATCGTCTAGCGCATTGCCGAACAGAATCCGACCAATCTCCTAATGCATCAACGGTGATCTGGGTGGCTTTATCTATCCGAAAGCCATCTATATCCAGCATTGCAATAGTAATACACGCAAAATGCGCTATCCTAGCCAGCACATCCGGTTTCCATTCCCTCAGGCGGTCTTGGACTGAGGCAAACTTCGAAAGCTGTCTTTGCCAGTCGGGGAAGATCCCTAAAACAAAAATTTTCAGCGAGTGGACTTTTGAGTATCTGCTTCGCACTCACCAAACGCCTCCGTATCACCATAGTGGTCGAAGTCATCATCATAGCAGTCCTGAGTGACGGGGGGGTAAACACGCTCTCCGGTTTCCTGCCAGAACCGAGGATACTTGCACTCGGGTTTGTAGTTGTTGCTGATATCAAAATCCCTGTAGCGGCGATCACTCTTCCAGCGGACTTTGTGTTCCTTTAGGGTGAAAGGCGTGGTCGAGTTCATATATCCCTCAAACCCGATGAGGTCACCCATCGTAGCCACGGTGTTGTCCAAGACGACGTACATATCCCGCTTGTGGATTTCAGTGATAGCGTCCCGCCATTCTTGAATGTTGCCAAAGTGACGATCGAGCAGAGATAGATCCAGAGGGCTGTATCCGTCAGCGCCCCAGGGAAGATTGATCATTGGTGTTCCAGCAATATAGATTCCCTGCGGTCATCAGTTACCGGACCAATTAGATGTCAATACGGTAGCAGGCATCACGCATATTGATGCACGAGAGACTAACCTTAATCCCCAATCCCTGGATGTAATCGAGACTATCGACGAGACCTTTGAGATCTCCGCCGTGGCGAAGTTGATTCCCCATTATATCGTGTTCAAAAACCGTCCCATTAGCATCATCGTTGCGAGGATCACCGTTCACAAACTTGTCAAGGAAAAGAGCTGCACGCAACCATATTTTCAGCACAAAAACCAGACCATCACCACCAAGGCAAAAAGAATCGAAACCAAACACATACTGTAAAACGGGAACCTCCAGTTTTGGGGGGATGGATTGTATTTATGGTTGCTTCCCCATTCGCCCCAAAAGTCTAGGACCTCTGTGGCGGATTGGTTCTGATTAAGGTTGTAGTCTGCATCTTCTGGAAAATATCGAAGTGCTCTGACCGATTTTGTAGAGGATAGAAGGATCAAAAGGATTATTGGCGTTATTAATGTTGATATTATCATTGGTCTTTTCCCATGAACGAATGAATGGGAGACCATGGTGGTAGTGTCAGGCTGCCAGCCAACAGGCAATCAGAGGATACGGAGTAAAGAAAGACTGAATGGGAAGACCACGAGTGTGAGAAAGGAGACAATGAAAAGTAGGAGGAAACAGCAGATATGTACATCCAGTCCAAGTCACCAACATACAGTATAAAGCGCCACAGTGCAAAAATCCTCGCCTCCTAGATTAATTCTACCTTGCATTACCCATTGTGGCTACTTCTAGCTCTTCCATTGGGCTTCGGTCTCTTTGTTGGCATATACACCGTTGAGATAGGAAGCAAAAGAGCACCCAAGGCAAAAAAGGTAACATAACACGATCCGTAGTTGACTCAGTCGTGGGGGTTTCGGAAGAGATATCATTTGTGAACTTAGCCTCAGTTTGATAGAGAGTGCTGATTGTGAGACGGTGAGACGGTGAGACGGTGAGAGGTCGATGGTGTTGGAAAACTCCAACACCGAGGTGGTTGTGGCTAGCCGGCTGTCGTGGTGAGCTGGCTACGTGCAGATACTCAATATAAGGGGAAAGTACCACAATGCAGGTATCGCCGCTTATGTAGGTATTTTTGGTAACTTCGCGGCGAGGTATTTTGAAAGGGGTAGTAGATATTGCTGCACTTTCCCCTTGTAATGAGCAGTTAGTATATACTTAGTATGAAATCCGTATGTATGTTTTGAGGTCTGGAGAACACCTTAAAGTACCTCTCTACCACATTTATACCAAAGATACATGATCAGAGACCCCCCCCCCCCAAAAAAAAAACATCCCCTCTAGCACCATCTATTATAACCTGCCATACAACAGCAATCCGTACACAACATTGACGCTAACAGAGGACACCTGATGTAACAGATGGTGGAATGTATTTAAAGATCAAATCTAGAATGGAGTCAAACCCGCTAACTGTAGCTGGAGATCTCATGTCCGCTGTGCAAGAACGTCGATCTCGGCACACGCAGCAAATAAAGAACAAGCTCAAACAACTCTGATCCAACTCCGATATTTTATCAAAGGGAAATTCCGCGAGATCGATAGCTTACTGAAGTGCACATAAGAGAAAGGTGTAATATATGCACTTCAGGCTTGTTCGCCGTTCACCTCGCCTCCAACATACTATGATGGAACGGGGGCACTCATGGCTAGAGATTTAGTATCAGAAGCCGTAGGTGAAGATTGGGAAACGACCAGTCACTAGAGTACGGATCTGAGACAGCCATGTCTCAGATGTTTTATTTTTGATATAAAACCCGCACAAAAAGTATTGCAACATACGGATGCAGTTCATTATTTATTTTTTGGTGGCCAGTCCTGCGTGTACAACCCATAGCCGCGATGGTACCGGAAATTGGGGATTGGCCAATGGTCTGCAGTCAGAGAAGAGCTGAGTGCTGATACCGGCGGAAAACGAATGCATACAAATATAGTACGTACTTTAGACTATGGGGATGAGTTTCTTTTTTAGTTTGTATAGAACTTTCGATGAGATTTAGTTTCGCTTGGTAGAAACTCGGAAGTTTCAACAGTCAAGAATATCCACGAATGCGACAAGGGAGTCGGGTTATGGTGTGATATTTGTGGCACAGCTATCGGTAAACAACTAGATCGACTTCAATGCTCCGCATGGTTCAGCGGAGTATATTCCTGGCGAGCGACATTTATTAGTGGTAATAACCCATATATTCTTTCTCAGCCTCCTGACCTACCTTACAATCAGCCCAAGGTGCCGAAGTTGCTACCAATTCAACGATTGTAAACATCCACTCCTAACATAATCACACCATTAGGTACTACACGATAGGTAATAGCTTGTATACTCAATACTTAGGTTCTCCAATGGGGCAGCATATACATATCGTTGTACCAAGATACTTGTCTTAATTACTGTAAAATTGTATGCACCCATCCAGAACTGACGTGAGCGTCTCCTCTAGACTATCAGAGTGCAGACATTAACATGAGAGTTTCCGCAGATAAATACAATGATATCTGGGGTTATTATAGAAAAGGCTGCGGTGTGTTTGTTAGTGTTCTACTGAATGAGACAGACCGAGAGACCTGAAGCCGATTATGTGCAATCAGAGTGAACCGTGTGCCGGTGACGCCTATTGAACATCTACAGCCATCCAACCCCCAAGTCCAACGCCATCTTTTCTCCTATTATCGGGTTTATATGGATGATAAGACGAAGTTGTGGCATAGACTCAGAAGGTTCATATACTGGAGCATAATGGTATCTACGTACCGAAGTAATATTCTCCCTTATTTTCAATCCCGCATAACGACCACCGTACAAAAGATACAACTGATTGCTCGACCACCTCAATATTTACTTGACTCAGTAGAAACAAAATATATATGATGCTCTTTATTGACAAAAATTCTAGTATTTTTTGGCTACAAAGTGTGGAGCAACAGTTGATTTATAATTGGTAGGTGTATTTTATGGTTGTTTTATCGACCATAACTCGTTACGCACCAGGGGATACGTAAATCTAAAATCAGTTTTATGGAGCGAAATGGCACCTCACACGCCATTGAATCTTTTTCAGCTTACTCTCAATATTGCATGGCCTGGTCACTGCTTGTCAGAATACCTTTGGCCGGCTCGACAGAAACGTGTAACATTTGCGAGGGTTGAGGTCCATGGAGCATCGGATAAAGTTTCGCTCTGGCCAATGAGAGGGGGGAGTTTCGTGTCAAAGATAAGGTTCCTGAAGGACTTTCAGCCTCAGATCCAGCTCAGCCAATCCCTTCGGAATCCGTTATCAGCAAGGGTTCCGAGGAGCAACAGCATGAGCAACCGCAACGCTGTAAAGGGACTCTGCTTCAAAGTGCAGCTACAGAGTTTCTGCAATCCACAGTACTAAGCTGAAATATGGCCTGTCCGCTTGCCGTGGGGATCATATGCTTCATTAACCGCTGGCTACACAGCTTGCCCTAATTTTATCCTCGTCCACGACCCTGCGTACTGCGCACGCGCCGCCCGTGACGAGCAAACTTCAATGCCAATTTGCGGAACATACCGTTTTCACGCATTTCCGCACTCCCCTATCTTGAGTTTTGTAGCACTTCCTTTTTCGCTAAGGTAATCCGTTCCTGCATAAACGGAGCTCCTGCTCTCTGATACCAGGGGCTCGCACTGGAACTCAGCCCATCATTCCAAGCCGAAGTCTCTACCGGAACTGAGATCTGGATTTGCAAAATTTGCCCGCCGATCCAGTTGATCATGTAAAATAACACATGAGTGACCTTTAATCATGCATTTCATTCTCCAGCAAGAGAAGTTGATGAGTAACCATGGGCTTCAAGTGGTTGGCGAGCGTAAAGGTACGGACGTCCTATATCATCCAGGTTTCAAGTCCGCTACATAGAATTTATCATCAGAGGGCGGTCAGTTGACAAATGTTTCCGTCACTAGTCATCCAGACACAAAGCAGCCGGCAGGCTACATGTTTTAAGCAATATAGGAGGGCAGAGGCTGCTTGGGCTGGATTGCCACCATGTTTGGCTGGCTTTGATCATTACATCTCACTGCTCCTACTTTTTATTCTCGCCCTCGGCGTCCAAGCCACGCTCTAAACCTAACTCTGTCCGTACTTCAAAAGCATAAATCCGAGCCTTGTATATACCCAAATCGGTCATCCCGGAAATGCCATCCGTTTCTTTACGCTCGCTACAGTGCTTTTTGTGTGGCAGAGATTATGGCAGTGTTTTCCGCCAACATATCTCGTGCTACGATCTCATATCCCGTGTGCGTCGATAAACTTGGTCTTAAGTGTGGTACCCGGACAAATTGTAAAATTCAGACTTTTTTCACAAACACGGGGTACGAGGTCGTGCCACGGGGTATTTTGGTGGCCTCGAATCAGGCTCTCAGCTGTGTACGTGTGCACTAAGATGAAAATGGAAGTGACAAAAAGGGAATAGTGTGGCGAGGGAATGAAGTTGTGAGAGAGAGCCTGGAGACCTCGCCCCACACAAAGTTCCCAGGTCAACCCGGTTAAAATTTCAACACCATGGGTTTGAGCTGGGTTTGCACGGAACGAAGAGTTTATGGGAAAAGAAATCAACTTTATATGGGCCCCTAAGCAAGTCAGTCAAAATTTGTGGTGTAAAGTGATTGAGAGTGACCCGGTTAAGCTGGTAATGACCCGGTTCAAACCCGGATCAGCTTCAGGTTAAGGCTGCAGTGAGTCCACAAGTGGTGGAATTCTTTAAAAAATGCTCGGCATTGACTCAGGTAGGTATAAACTAATACCCCTTAAAAGCTCATCTCTCTGGAGGTAATTTGAATTTTTGGTGGAGTGATGTCTCCAGGCCCTTTCACCTCACTTTTTTTCACGATCTCAATTTGGATGAGTCTCACCATTTCGGTTAGTATAAACTCACGTGAGATCAAGGGCCGGGGTACGAGGCCAGTATTTTGGTGGAAATATGGCCCATACTCCGGGACCCTCCGCTACGCTAAGCCAAGTCCACCATGCCCGCACAAACGATCACTCGTGTGGACAGGAGATTGAAGTGTTGAAATTGTGATGCTAGAGAAGCTTAATTGTATTCTATCTAAGAGGGCCAAAAGGCCAATATATATGAGAGTGCAAGTACGGCTGAATGCCATCAGCCCGTATCAGAGACATCTCCGTCTCCGGCCATACGAGACATCTCCGTCTCCGGCCATACGAGACACCTCCGCTCCGGCCATACGAGACTCATCTCCGGCTGAGACCTGTATATGCAACATGAAGCAAGCGAGAATCTCCAATAGTAAATATGGAGTTCACTGCCGGCAAATCCCAGCAGAAAGTAGGTAAGAGAAATGACTGCTAAGTTTAATAGGGTTTGAATGACTGTAGATATTCAACTAGCACACAGGCCTACAATTTCAAATACACTGTAGAGTCGTGGTAAGAAAGTGAGTATACGCTGGAGGGAGCTGATCACCTTGGCGTGTATACTCACTTTCTACCATGAAGGTACCTCACTTTAGCTGAACCGGTCTCTCGACCCGTTTCATTAGCAGAACACTAAGAAACTCGGCGCCATCTTTCTCTTACTACCGGGACTATACGACAATACTCAGTGGCAGCAAGGAGAATGGTCCAACGCTCGGGCCACTGGCGGCCCTGAGACAGTCCGCCCCTCCCTTCAGTTCCGAAAGAGAACATCAGTATCACTTGCAATGAGTATGCACCTTGATATCGTCGCATCAGTTGTCGAACATTCGAAAGTTAATGCAAATTGCACAATAACCTACGGAAATTTTGCAGCAAGAGCCCACAAGATAAACAAGCCGAGGAATGCAATTGGAAAAATATTACGTCAAAGATTACCTGTAGATACAAGAAACCTTCGCAAAAGGAGACAAATTCCCACCTACCTTCACCAACTCCTTCCTCCGCTAACTCCCACGCCGCGGCGTTTCCGATTTCGCCTTCTATACCCGAGTATTAACGGATAGGCTGGATGAAGGGCAGCACAAGGAATATCTTTGCGATTAGATCATTCGAATCGGCGCAAAAATCCACATTGGGATAGGTGGGCGGTAGTTGGATCACTCGCCCGCACACGATAGTTATGCTCTCTGTGGGGCGCTCTGGAGGTAAGTAAGCAAGGAGCTTGATTGGTACTCTACCTTGCAAGTTGGATGTCCTCAGATCTCGACTTTCTTGGCGACACTATTGCCAACGCGTAGTGTCTTCTTCAGTATCAGTTTCCGTTTCATTAATGGGGGTTTTATATGGTGTATTTTCCTGGCTCCATGAATGCCTCGACAAAGTCTACCAGTACTTTTTTTATGTACGTATGGTAAGTGCAGTATTTACCGTCCATAATAACGGCGTCGTAAAAGTAAGATAGAAACCTACGGCGTGATGTTGAGTTGAAGGGCTCTCTAGACGGTTGGGATAGCCAACTGCGAGACTCTAGGCATGAATAGCTGGTACAATCTGCATGCCTCGAGTTAGCTAGTGTGATGATAGGCGGTCAGATCTTGCTCGCCAATTGATAGCTCCTGCAGGATAGTGCAGTCGCGTGGACTCAGGGTCCCTGTTTCGGTAGAGTAAGATTAATCCGACTGTTTTGTAGCCCGGGCTACTTTGCATATGCTTATCCGGCTTCAGTTGCAACTTCTATACGCCTCTATGTCGCAAAGCCGTACGATAATGTCGGATTTTGACAGATAGAAGCAACGTAATCAGACGTCCCTGTACTTCTGTACGTACTTCGAGTATGAGGGTCCGAGTTCGTAGCAGCGTTGAGATATACCCGAAGTCAATACAACCAATACGTAGATCCGCGACCATTTGTTCCTCCCTTTAATATTTCACCTTGGAACTATCCCCTAAAAGCCAAAAGCCAAGTACAAACTACTCTCAGCTGCTGTCCAGCTTGTTTCTATGCTATCTCGAACAGGCATTTCAGCCTGGCTTTATACACTGGCGGATCACATGGACTTCGTTCGTGCTCGGCGCCAAAAACTGTGATAAGATCTTAAACCCCGCTAGAATACAGCTTGATATGGAAACGGACCAAACGCGTATTTTACCGCTCTTACTGAGATGATTAAACTGGCGAGGCAGTCTGCAGTCGTAACCTGGACATTGTGGTGTGAGCAAATATATCAATTTCTATGTCTACTGCACTGGTCTTTGAAGTTAGGTCATAGTCTACTTCTGACAGTCTTGTTCGAGTGGGACAGGATGTAGCTAAAAGGCTTTGTAAGATAGGAATTCATATGGGGCACATATCTCTGACGCTGTCAGGTGTAAAAAGATGGGAAACACCGTTGCAGACTGCTGACACCCAACCTTTTGACCAGTATTAATGTATGGTTTATCAGCCCTGTACAAGTATAGTATGGCACTAATAACCTGGTAATATTTGAATAGATGTAGAAATGGGATGAAACGAAGATGAAGTCTATATAGAACTTGCAAGCTTGGGTGAGCTAATCTGCTAGTTCCATCGGCTAGTGCGACCGCAATCTTATCCATCTCATCAAAGTCACGATCAATCACTCACTCTATCATCCCGCAACATGTTGCATGAACCTGACCGAACTGAGCTTCAGCTGAGCTGATGTCAGGGCACACAGCCGGTAGGGCATAAGGCACCCAACTACCTTGTATATATCTCGAGTCTTTCTCCTGCTCTCCAGTCTCTGTATCTTAAGTCTATTCACACGGTTCTCCCCTTCCATATTTCAACACAACATCTGATCATTTCTGACGGCCGTTGAGACGTCGACGCAATTGACCGGAAATTCCAAATTGCTGTGAAGCCGTATTTGAAAGCGTTACATATTCCATGAACCAGTAAAGACAGAGCGTCTGCAGGACTGCGGACTGTGATGTATCATGTACCACATAATCTAGTTGAATCCCTCACCTTTGTAGTATGTGCATGTTGTATGCCCCGCGTCAGCAGTAACTCCTATTCACGTTAACGCATCAGATGGCAACCCAACAAAGCTTGGAACCGAATGAATAGATTGAAGTTACGGATACGGTCCCCTATACATCTTGCACGTACTACAAAAATAAGTATCCTATTGCTTTTTAGAAGTATAAGCCCAAAAACTAGCTCAATATTAAGATTATGTTTTGTGACTGCGGTTTTTAGCTAAATCAACATCTACCGTCTGGGTGGCGTAGTTGTATCAGAGCACTCTTTGAGAGTATACTCAGGAACGGAGGTCAGGTGGAACCCGAGCAACCTCGCCATTACAGTGAACAGGTTGGGGTTACCGTAAGGTGATAACTCTTTTGTTCACTTCTTCATTCAATTGTTATCAAAAGTAGTGCTCTTGCAAAATTCTGTTACGAATGTAAAGCGGATGAAGTCTATTCTACTATCTAAGGAGAAGCTCTGTCTTTATATACATGAGAGCCTGGAACACCATGGAGGTCCATGGAAGCTCATGATTGCAAATACCAGTGGCGGTGGCGAGTGAAGACTTGTGGATGAGTCTACGACTGTATGTCCGTAGCCTGTGAGTCAATTGACGATCTCAGTACAGGTGACTTCCTTACAAATCATATAGTAATAAATTCTAAGTATATATTCTCGAGTGACGGTTTGTGACGCCACTGAACACATCTTCCAAATCATCTGGCTATTCCCAGCAGCGTAGATTACGAACTTAAAAGCGATGGAGTACTGGAATGTTGGCGTATGAAGCTACACAAAATTTCCTCAGCTCTCCCAGTAAATGACATTACTCAGGAACGATACCCCGCTCGTGGCTTCCAAAAGATCTAAATATAAGTTTGAATGGCGGCTTCATATGTATACTCGCTTATGAATTCTGTCTGCTCATCTAACTATACTACTGCCAGAGCCCACTGCACAGAGATGAGCACATCGTATCTACCCGCACCGAGTTGACGTCAAACCAGGCTGCGCGAACCATTTTGCTTTCTGCAATACTGCCCAACCCCAATAATAACCTCAGTTCTATCTACCTTGGGTGTCATCCCAATGAAAAATGAGCGCTTTGTAGCGGGGAATCGGGGTCGAGATATGTTCCTCGCTGCTTGTGTCTACCCAAGGCCTAGCAAGGACGGCACCTCGCATTCTCTCACCGAACCTTCATGCCTTTCCACTAAAGACATCGCAGTGTCTTAGCTACCTTCTTTTCCTCACAGCCCTTGTGAGTCTAGAATTCGTGACATGAACGAATTGGTTGAGCTATTATTTTGGCTGTGGGCTTTACATTAGTATCCTCACTGATAACATTAGGCAATCAATTGTGTTGTGACACAAAAGTGCAAATAATACGTCAAATACTTAGTCGAGAACATGAGGTGGGTGGGGTGGAGGGCTAGGGATAAGTAGGTTGGGTATTACTTGATTGGATGGACTTCGAAGTTTTCAATTGGCTTCGCCTTGTGGAACTGCCACCAACACACATGACTATCGTCGTGCATGTTCAGCTGTCCAGTTTTGGTACCACTGCCGTATTTGTCTTTGTTATCTATAGACCTGCAAGAAAGGAAGGCACAACAGGAAGAGTCCTTTGTGATGGAGCTGTTGACCTACTTCGTACTGTAGCACCCCTGCGTGCATCTTACATAGATACGTACCCAGATATATGGGTACAGCACCATTTCCATTGCCAAGTAGAGCATGTCCTCGGGAAGATATGGCACCACCGATCTCCGGCTTCAGTTATTTCTTCCATAGTGATATCCACCAGAGCTATTCTCGATCCCCACTAGCAAGGCTCGATAGCGATGGTCATGTACGTACAAGTCATGTACTCTACATGTCAAATATGTCTCTGAGAGTAAGTTTAGCTAATGAACGCTCGTTAAAGTCCGTCACTCAAAACAAGCACGCAATCATCCTGCAGTCGATTCCCTTTCAGTAGGTGTGGCATCGTTTCAGCACACTTTCGGCGGCAGGGTAGGCGTGCGGCTCACGAGTGCATCCAATTTGGTGTGCAATTTGCTGCGACCAGAGAGGCTGTATGTACATGTCATGTCACAACATCTCGATCGACCCACTCGTTCACAAAGAAATCTGCGAGGTATATGTGAATGGCGGATAGCCAGTGTGGCTCCCATTCACCTTGTTTGTTGTCCCTGCAATTAAAATGTGGGGAGGATCGACCCCGCACGAGATGGATTCGTGCAGAGATGGCCGCGTAACTCTCGCAGCATCTATGTTCATATCCTGGAACGTATGCAGGCACAGGGTTAGGGTACGTATACGGCTGTGTTGTCTCTTGAGGAATGAACAAAGCCCGCACACAGCAAAACGAAGTATCTGTCAGCCGCACCAGAGACTTCCTGGAACTGCTATTCGTGGGTCGGTGTTAAGAAGTATGTCTATGCACCGCGGTGCTGTGGGTGGTAAAACCAGATCTTGAGCTTTGTGACGGTGCGTGCATGCAGAAGCAGGCAATGGCAATGTCCGTAGCGGACGGTACGCGGCCTCTACTTGCCAGCGCGAGACCAGGACAAGAGGACGAATTCCCGGCAATGTCAACTCTTGAGACGGCTTTCTCGTCCGACTTGTACGGAGACAAAAGTCTGGCAACCCTAACCGCACGACGGGATCGCCGAGCGGCGGCTGTTTCGCGCTTGGGGATTGGTCTAGTCACGGAACGTGTGGTACACGTTCCGAGACTTAGGATTGGTCAGGCTGACTGCCAGCAAGGTGCGGACTAGCCCAGCTGCATGCGGGAAGGCGCGAACAGAAGCGGACCAACAAAAAAACCACTGTGCGGAAATGTCTCACTCGCTTTAGCTGCCGCCCAGATCTTATTACCGCATGCTGCTGCCAAGTGTTCGAGACCGCCGAAGAGGTGTGCGGGTGGCCGAATACAGCACAGCTGTTCTTGGCAGGGCTCGTTCTGGAACCAGACAAGGCTAGCGTGCCTAGTGCAGTAAGGATATGCCCGCATACGGCAGCGCTTGTCTCACCGGCACCCGGGCGGCTTGGAAGGCTGAGCGTCGTATCAGGGCCTGTCCGCAGTGAGACACGTCAGCCAGACACCCCGGCACTGGCGTTCTCCCAGCCCACGCGCCCGTATTGCCCTGACTAACACAAGCGGGATGGATTCATGCATCTGGCCTTGTTTCAACCTCCTCATTTTCCTGCAGGAACCCACCCCCCAGCAGGGGTCAGAGTTTGTTGCATGCGAATCGTCGGCTGGGCATCCTTCCGGCATGCAAAAAACGTGCCAATCGAGACATTATAATATGCCTCTGGAACTCCTCCACTGATTCTCTTCTCTTCCTCTTGTCACTACCAACCACACAGCTTCGACAGCATCACCACCGCCCAACCACCCTCACCACCCCATCCCACCCCCCCACACTCCTTAAGCCTTCGTGCTTTTAAGCTGCTTGCAGTTCCTCGGTCATTTCAGTCGTCGATACCACGATCCCTCACAGCGCAGAGCGCCAACGAAGAACCGGTATCAACACTATCATTACTACAGTATAGATCAAAAATATACATATAACATCATATTGTCACCATGTTGTCAGCACTCATCGTCTCTCTCGGCTTAATGGCCACTCTCGCTAGTATATACCCTACTTCCGCCACTCTATTTACCATCACTCGCTAACCTTAACTATCAGACTGTGCTGCCATTCCCACCATCGTCCCCCGAACAGATTCCGGCAAAAAGGGTCTTGCGTACAACGACGCCAGCCTCTGTACCAAGTTCAACGGCGGTGGAATTACATGGGCCTACGACTGGGGTCAGACCCCTCAGGGCACCGTTGGGGGAAGGGAATACGTGCCATTGCTCTGGGGACCGAAGATGTACAGCACGTGGAAGAAAAATGCCGATGTTGCCATCCGCAAGGGTGCTAAACATCTTCTTTCGTGGGTTTTCCTGGCCCCAGCGGTCTTGGGTTATTCTAATGTATATGTGACTGCAGTTTCAACGAGCCCGATATCCCATCGCAGGCTGATATGAGCCCCGACGCTGCCGCCGCGGCATACAAAACCTACATGCAGCCATACGCTGGCAAGGCCAAGTTGGGTGCTCCGGCAGTCACCAACAGCGGCACTCCCGGCCAGGGTCTCTCATGGCTCCGATCATTCATGTCTGCCTGCAGCGACTGCACGATCGACTTCGTCCCAGTCCATTGGTACGACCCGACCGGTGGCGTCGAGTACTTCAAGAAGCACATGACCGAGGCAAAGACGATTGCAGGAGAAAAGAAGGTTTGGATTACAGAATTTGGCGTGCCTGGAGGAAACCAGGAGGCGCAGGCCACGTTCTTGAAGGCAATTCAACCCTGGTTGGACTCGCAGGATTGGATCGAGAGATATGCATACTTTGGCGTTTTTGAGGATGCTCTTATTCAGGGTGGTCAGTTGTCGCTGACAGGAAAGGCTTACAACGCCTAGATGGCTCTTTGGCTTCGAAAGGAGGAGGGGGTTGGGTCTTGTTTTGGGGCGGCGTCTATATACCAAGGGTTTTCCTTTTTTTCTCCCCCATACCGGCGCCGGCGCGTACGGATGGAGCTGTACATACAAAGTGTTCAAAAATTTGTTACATATACACTAGCTAGAATTTCATTACTAGGAGTGATCGATTTTCCAGCTTGCCCCTGAAGTTTTGTGTTGTGTTGATTTTTGCGTGCTCGCGTACCTGCATCGTGTGATATCGGATTTGCCTCCTGGAGCTTCTGCAGAAAGCTTTAAGGCTCTAGATGACAGCTACGTTGATAGCGTTCATATTCACCGCAAAACAACTTTTGGACGTTTCTATCCGTTGTCTTAGACCATCTGGATTCCGGATCGCCCAATACCAGCTTAAGCATGTTTTAATCCCGCGGCTCGGCAGATCCCACTGTGTTAAGTTTTTCGCTTTAGCCTTAATTCCCACGTTTCTTCTCCCTATATACAGGGCTGTGGGCGATATAATCCCTGGCTGGGTACCTGGAGCTAAGCCTTTGGCGGGCAGCACATCCACTCTCCCCAATCCTTTCAACTCTTGGCTGCATTTCCCGCCAAAAAGAATACGCCAGAATTTCGAATTTTTCACGCAGCAGCGTTGCAGATCGGAAATTTGTTTCCTGTTGTATGTATTTCTGTTGGGAATTACTTTTTTCCGCACATTCGATGTTGGGCTTCTTCAGCTGAGGAGAAACAATTACAACGGATTTTGTCTACCTAATGATGGAGGTCTAAGCACACGATGGGATCGTGCGTAGAAAAAGTGGCGCAGCAAATACGGTAAATTACACAAAAATCACAAAAATCACAAAAATTACACACAAACTCTTGGTACAGTGCATAACTGTGACGTTGCAATTATCTGCTGGCGATAGGGGAAGACTCGGGATATATCGTACGAATCATAAGACAAGTGGAATCAATATACATACCCTGTACTACTCTATATCGCGCGCGCTCGCTCCGGATAAGCCAATATGAAACAACCCAGTAGCGAGAAACGTAACGTATACGTAGACCCTGTCTGTCCGAGGAAGATTTTTAGGACAGGGTACACCTCGGGTATCGGTGAACGAGATCTTGCCGCGGTATTAACCTTGGAATAAATATCATATGGAAACTGAATTACACCCGACGTCACAAGAAGCGCCGGATATTCTGCCGGCAAAGACTTTAGGGTTGAGGTATTTGTATATGCTGAACGCCTAACGAGAGCGGTTCCGGAGCTGAGCGGTTAGGTTTAAGATACCGCGAAGTCATAGGTAAGGCCGCAAGCATCGTATATTCGCAGAGCCAGATTCATTCGCCAGTGACGGGAGTAAAGAATCGTGTCGATCTTTCATAACAATTGCTGCGTCGCACTGGTGGTATCCCATTGCCCAGCATAACAGATAGCGGCACTTCCCTTGAATCGGTACTCTAGTCACTGACATGAAGGGTAGACGAGGGTGCCGTACGAAGAAGGTGGAAACTGGCTCACCGATAATCACTCAGCATGTGGTCTGCCGTGGCACGAGACGAAACCAAATTTGAGTAATCCAGGACACGGCTTGGGAAGTTGATAGGTGTGTCGGGGAGACTGAGATGTATCTGTGGTAAAAGTTATTGCATTACATAAAAGTTTAGACGTCTGCGGCACAAGTTTTATCGACTCTTCCGCATAATTGCCCTTCGGCATCTCTGTCCTCTAGTATGCAGCACACTCGCGGTGCTCTCTTTATGCCTAGCTATGTCGTTCAATCCATGTCTACAAACTTAGCGTAGAGCTGCTATCGCTTTCAATGTATATCACTCATGGGTTCCTGAGCAATCCGCAATCCGGATATGCCGGAAGACCACACGTATGTCCCACCCACCTCTACAGCCTGAACCCAACGCACCGGGATGGTACATTTTCTCGAGCCGAAACACTAGTGCTAGCGGTGAGTTTTGCATTGTATTTGCCACTCAGTCTCCCGTTGCCGTCTACCGGAAGTCGTCAGCGATTTGAAGCTGACGGAGTCATTCGTAATGCACTAGTCACCGGGGATAAACTCCGTTCTTCTGAGAAGCATCGTGAACATGGTAGATGTTTTAGGATAGTTTACTAGAATCATTGTGTGGCACAGCATTTCGTCCTAATGAGCAACTCTTTATCAAGCAAAGTAATGGGGAGTGAAAATTGCAGTATATTGTTCAGGCAAGATAAAACTTTGTCCTACTGTTGCTCATGCATTGGCCAGGTCAATTATTACAATGGTTCTGCCAACTTTCGCGGCCGCATGTAGGGTTCAAAAGACACCAAGGTAATATTTTGAAAGGTAAGAATAGACTGTAAGGTCCAAATTGGTAGTAACAATTACTCTAATTTTACATGAGAAATTGAGAGGAACTGGTCGGAGTTGTTGCTTGTTTGAAATCATATTGTATTTGGCTATAGAATATGTACGCTCTAAACGCGGACAATAGAATCAATATCGTATTGACTCGACAAAATGCAGTGAACTAAATTGACTTCCCGATTTTAACAGCTCAGGGTTAGGTGGCGGGATATAAAACCCTACATTGCTGGCAAGTGGTGTTGGATGTCACTGCGCAGTTTTTTTGGTAAGTATGCAGCTGGACCAAGGAGAGTAACATCTGCGAAACTTCAGGCGTAGAAGCGACGTTGCTGGCGGGGGCCGCATTGTAGTGTATATTTAACGTTCCCCGCTCTTTAGTCCATAACACCATGCATCATCACCGAAACATTACTTACTCTCCCCAAAACCGAAAATACTACTTAAGTAACCATAGTACTTTTGGGTTTTGGCTACTCATTGACGGAAGGCATTAATTGCGGCTATGGGTTGTTGGTAGGGATTAGCCCGAACTGCTTTCTCCGGCGGCTAGGCGGTTAGGCGGCGAAGAGGCGGCGTGGAAGCCCCGGTAAGTAATATAATATAATATATGTTCCGACCCATACGCCAAATTTTCCCATTAGCCAACAGGTCGACCGATATGCCAAATTGTCAGCTTGGTGAATAGGTCAACCTATACACCAA
>Ga0307515_10003860_pt1 | contig 31302 bp, 2 predicted proteins | sample 17_EM_MG_FD_194513 | JGI IMG/M metagenome (GOLD analysis project Ga0307515, IMG submission 194513) | Populus trichocarpa ectomycorrhiza microbial communities from riparian zone in the Pacific Northwest, United States - 17_EM | ecosystem: Host-associated > Plants > Roots > Unclassified | place...
TATTACTATATTAACTTATTACCGTAAAGACCGCTAGTACCTATACGCTGCCTATTAACCTTTAAAGCTTAGGCTAAATTAATATAGCAGCCTTAGAAGTAAAAGAGAACAGGCTCTATTATAAAGGTCGCCTATTTATCCCCAACTTAGAAAATCTATAACAGTAACTAATCTAAATAGCCTACAACCTCTAATTAAGCGGCCACCTAGGTAGAAAAGGAACCTATAAGCTTTTTAGCCAATACTACTTCTAGCTAAAAATAGTAGATTTAGTTAAACGCTTTATAGGCGCCTACTACGGTTATAAGCGCGCTAAGGCCTTTAATATAAAGTACTAAGGACTACTATACCCTCTACTAGTACCTATATAACAATAGGTAAATATCGCTATAGATTTCGTTATTAACCTACTACCCTATAAATAATACGGCTGTACCTATAAGAATATCCTTATAATAATATACTAACTTATAAAAGAGCGCCACTACGTCCCAACTAAAGGTGTAGCCGTTAGCGACGTTACTAACGCCTTCCTTTATAAAGTCTACCGACTATATAGGTTACCTAACTTAATTACGTCTAATTAAGGTATATAATTTAACTCTAATATATAAAGACGAATCTGCTAACGCCTTAGTATCTCTATTAAGATATCTATATCCTTCTACTATAAAACTGCTAGGTAACTAGAAAACGCTAATACTAGTATAAAAGCGTACCTATAATAAGTAGTCGCCTATAGTTAAGATAACTAGGTAAATTACCTCCTACTAGGTAAATTCGCAGCGAATAATTACGTCTTAACCACTATAGGACTTACCCTATTCTTTATAAATAAGGGTTATTACCCCTAATCTAGTATAAAGCCACCAGAACCTATTAATAAGAAACTGCTATATAGAAAACGCTTTAAGATGCTACTTACTAACTAGTATATAGACCGTATAAAAAATCTACTTAACTACTATAAGGAAGAAATGGCCTAGGCTTTAAGTAAAGTAGGTCTACTTTACTAACCGCTATAAAACGCCACCACCGGAGATGCGTGTTAGTGACTAGGTATAGCTAGATATATATAATATCTCTATATAAAGGCCTATAAAGTTACTTAATTATAAGAACCTTAGCCCCTATTTAATTAAACGAGTTATTAATAGGGGAGTTATATATAAGCTAGAACTCCTACTTACCCTAGCCACCCGCGGGATATAGCCTATATTTTACCTATAGCTACTACACCTTTATTAGCCTAACCCCTTACTAGGGCAGATATAGCCTAAACCCTTACTAGTATTAATCCGAGATGAGAATAAAGATAAGAACTATAAAAAGTGGATTATTAAATAAGTTATTAACTCTAAATACTTTAGCAAAGGTAAAGGACGACGGCTTTACTACAGAGCTATATATACAGGATTCGATATAAATTAGCTAGAATAGTAACTATAGGAAGATTTTAAAAATGCAAAGGATCTAATTAGTAACTTTTACTACGCGAACCTATAGAAACTAGGCCTAAGTAGAGATTTTATACCCAATCCTCTATAGGAGCCCTTATAGAGTTAAACCGTTATATATTACTATATAAGGGCAAATTACTATTAGATTACGGTAAAGTGCAATTATATAACCGGAATATTATTAAAATATCTAGGAACTTTAACCGGTAGTTAAAGTTATCTAATTAGTTAGATTCTTAGATGCTAAGCCTTATTATAATATTGTTTTAAACCTTTAGCAATACCCCCCTTTTCTTCTTTTTTATACCTTAAGTGTCCCTTTTATATATATATAGTAACCACAGCGTCGCCGGAGCTCCGCCTCTATAGGAGGGGGGGTAGTATTACAGAACCCTACCGCAGGGGCCTCCATAGGAGAGCCCCGTACTCTTGCGTATACCTCGCGTATAGCTTATATCAGCTACGCGTAGGTATATCACCTCCTTACGCCCTTAACCCTTACGATTGATCGCGTAACGTCTTATAGACTCCTTAAATACACACGCTCTATAGCTACTGCCCCCGTCCCATAACAAAATATAACTTAGGAAAGCTTAAATATTGGGTGTTACTATATATATTAAAGAAGTGTTGCGTATACCTATATAGCGTTCGTTTATAGTAGAGATGGATATAAATACCTTAGTTATATAACTAAATCGTATTACTATTAATTTACCTAGAGCCTTATAAGGCTATATTCTTTAGCCCCTTAAAGATTAAGTAAGTAATAGAGCTTTAAGAAGAGTGTAAGCAACGATAATACTAAAAGGAGATACGCTAATAGGATGAAAAGATTTAGAAGCAACTTATAAAGGAAGAATAACAGCTTATAATAGTATAGAGGAAGCAGGTTAGAATATAAGCCAAGGTTTAACGAGAGGAGGAGGCAGCTGAAAAACGCCGCTAGAGAGAGGAGGCTGTATATGCTCGTATAGCAAATCTATAGCTTTAAAACGACCTTAAGCTAACGAGAGGAGGTAGACGGAAGAAACAAACTTCTAGGCAATCTCTTATTGTTATTTTAAAGGTCGCAATTAAGGTGATAGATGGAGTGGTTATATCTGGGGCTACTCGCGCTTAACACTAAATTCAACGACTTCCTATGGTCGGAAAATCCCATACGGTAGCTCATTCGAATGAGGAAACTTAGTAGATTACTACATTAAAAATTTAGACGATTTTATCAATTATATGTGATTCTACGGCCTCAAATTGAGGCTTGGCAATATTTAGTTTTAGTGTGCATTGAGTGGGACCGTGCACAGAGGGCGTGGGCGTGCCCGCGGAGGCAGATTGCAAACGTCAAATTAGTTCGCGCGGTGCCTCGCAAGCCACTGCGCAATCTAATCAATCAACTCAGGAATAGGTAGGTAGAATTGCAGGTAGTAAGAACGGTGGTGGAAGTTAAGATACTACTATAAGTGCCTTACCAGATATCGGCGGCAATATTTAACAGGCTTTTAGAGGTCTAGGGGCTTTGCTCTTTTAGAAGGACTTTACTAAGGCGTCCTTTAGTACATTTTAAATTTCATTTAAACCCTACTAGTAGTGCTATAGTTTAAATTAAGGCTTAATGTGTTGCAGTTATAAAAGTTACATTTTAATAATTTAATTTTCGCGATAGGGATATAAACAAGTTAAATATACGTAATAATCTAACTTAAAGTGGAAGGATCTAAGCTCGTTTAGGTAGGGGGTATATACGTATTAATTAGGGGTACGCGTATCATTTAGGGGGTGTCTATTTACTTGCTCGCAGAAATATATTCCAAATAATGTATTTATATTATATTGGGGGGTGTAGGCCCAAGGAGAGGGTAATCTCGCCTCAGCCTGCTTGCATAGTAGGTTCCCTACTATTAAGCAGTGGTAGATAATTATATACTTATTGCCCCCCTTAGACCTACTGTGAGCCTAAAAGGCTGCAAAACTATCTATAGGGTGGAGGGTGGGAAAGCGAAAAGCTAAAAGGCTAATTGTAATAGATATTAATGTTGCTATTTAAAGGAGGTATAACTTCGCTTTAAATAGACATCTTTATTTATTTACTTACTTGCAGAGATATATTCTAAATAATATATTTATATTATATTAGGGGGTGTAGGCCTAAGGAGAGGGTAATCTCGCCTTAGCCTGCTTATATAGTAGGCTCCCTACTATTAAGTAGTAGTAGATAATTATATACTTATTACCCCAAATAACGCATACCGTTAGAATCTAGCGGTATAAGGCCTACGCCTAATAACTAATATAAATGTAGGGATATATATCGTCTCTTTGCGCCCGTAGGGTATCGTTAATAGACCGTTTAAGTAACGTAGAATCTCTAGGTAATACTAAAGGCTATTAACGACGACGACGTAGTAGGAAGGAGGAAGAGAGGAAGAGAGGAAGCTGGAAAGCGTTAATTTAAAACCTGTTAAAAACCCTATGGGAAAAATTGTTAGGAAAGACTACTTATTAACAGTTGTGGAAAGACGCGATGCGAAACTTCGCGATCCTCTAAGGGGTAAGACGTTTTATCGCGACGACAACACAACGCCGTACGGCATAGCATTATTAAGGCTATAAGACGAATAAATAATAAATTCTCTATCAAATAAGCCTTATTTTAAAGCGAAAAGCCAAAAGGCTAATTGTGATAGATATTGATGTTGCTGTTTAAAGGAGGTGTGACTTCGCTTTAAATAGACATCTTTATACGGAGGTCCCTAATAAAAGTTCTTGCGCCTTCCTAATTAGGAAGTTTCAAACTGACGTACGCGCAAGCACAGGTGCGTATTTTACAGTCTACGTAGCGTATACTAGAGTCTACATAGCGTATATTAAGGCACGCAAACTTTAAATATTAATTTACTAGCCTAATACTATATATAATAAAAATTCCTTATTATATTTTTAATTTATACTTAGTAAGATAATATATAAAAATATAGAAAGCTGTAATAAGTATTATTATTCCTAAAACTTCCTAATTAGGAAGGTGCAAGAACTTTTGTTAGGGACCTCCGTATAATTATCAGTTTCCTTAAAAAATTAAGCTATTATAAAGTTAACTTAAAATTTTCTTTTAATATATTACATTATCTTTAATATAGAAAAATTAAGCTAATATAATAGATATAAATTAGTGCTAGAGTAGCTAACGTTTAATTTACTACTAAAGAATATTAGCTATTTAGAGTTGTAAGGTGAATTTAAGCGCGTCCATTAACTGTTCTCCCATCTTGCGGCCTCCCTCGACGCTCGGTTCCACTCTAGCGGTATAGTCCTCCTTGGACTTCCCATCCAGAACATCAAAGAATGCACAGGGCACAACGGTCGTCCCTTCGATGTTAATTTCCATAGTTGCTAGCTCGTACATCTTCTTGATAGCAGTCTGTAGCTGCTCTGGGTGACGGTTATATCCCAAAAGTCTCAGTGGTAAATCTGCCCAGCTCTTCTGCATGCTCGCACCGGCCTCGAGGGGGAAGTAGATCATGCAGATGATAACGGCGCGGGGCTTTTGCTTCTCGATTATTCTGGAAACATACGACTTCACCTGCGCATTGAACATCCTCTTGAAATAGTTAAGAGACCATGCGGTTCCGCGCTCCAACGAGCCGTGCGAAGTTAACCATGCAAGCTGCAACATGTGACGTATTGTCGCGAATGTCGGATTTAGCGCGATATCGTTCCCACCTACGGAGACAATCAAAACATCTTCGGCGCGAATATGATCTCGGATGAATTCGTCATGTGGAAGTAGGCCGTTGTCGCGCTCTCGGAGCATGGAAGCCTCCACCGCAGTGTTGATGGCGGTTGCCTGATTTCCAAGATAATGGTTCAACCAGAACGCAATGTCCGGTTTCGGCTGCGGAGGATCAAGGATAGAAGCATAGATGGCGGGTACATGCACTGGTAAAGGCTCATCTGCTGCACCACTTGATGGAACCCAGTACTTGTTGTCCAAGGAGGAGTCACCAGCTAGCCAGACGATGAACTTGTCAGGTCTTTCAGTAACGGTTCTGGAGTAGAATGTAGCGAGATCAGGAATTGGGTGGCCTTTCCATTCGTCATAGAAAGGGAAGGCTTTGATTTTCCGACTTCCGCGCGCAGACATGCTCACTTTGTCCGTCGTAGTTGGGGGTGAATTTTAGGTTTTCATTGATCCAGTGATGCTAAAGCAGAAGGCTGTGCGCTTCGTAGTGTAAAATTTGGTTGCGGGTGGGGGCACGTGTATACTGCTTTAGGAACACTACAGGCTTGCGGCCGACGGCCGACAGCTCCGACAACCTGTCGGACAGGGCTTGGCATTCCCACTTTTAAACTTTATTTTTCCCTTCTCTTTATTATCCCATGCGCCGTCGAGGCGCTACCACGATTTGTGGCCCGTGCGCGAACACTAAAATATTAAAAGTCGCGTCTGTCGTAGACTCTAGATAGCTTCCTAAGTTAATTAAACTACTATAATAGGTCGCAAACGTTCTTCTAATGACGTAGATCTTGTCCAGCCTAACTACTATATTGTACCTAAGAATAAGAAGGCAAAAATTCCACCGCCTAAGCTTTGGCCGTTGCCCGAATTTAATCCTTTACCTATTAACCTTCCTTTTACTAATGGCGCTCTAAATATACCACCCGATGTTAATCCTACCGATCCTCTTGCCTTATTTAAGCTTATATGGATAGACGACTTACTTAAAAAGCTAGCTACTTATATAAATAAGTATATAAGGCTTTATCCGTACCAAGAATATAAGGATAAAAGTAGGGAGGTTATAAGGCCCTAAAAATAGAGGCCTACCTTTACAAGGAAGCTTCTTATATACTTAGTAGTGATAATTTATATAGGCCTGTTACTAGAAAAGGACATTAAGGACTATTAGATAATAAACTATAAGAAGGAAGTTAACTATTTTACTATTCGGGCAAATATAAGCAAGAATTAGTGGCAGTAAATTAATTTAAAGCTTTATATATTAATACTAAAGCACCCCAATAATAAGACCAAAGAGTCCCTTTTAATAAGATTGCTATACTTAGCGACGCTATACGCGATCGTTTCCGGCTCTATTAGAAGCCTAAAACTTACCTTACTATTAATAAGACAATTACTTAATTTACTAGCCAAGCTTTTAAAACTATTAATATTCTAAATAAGCCTACGCCAGAAGGCTTTAAGATATAGATTATAGCCAATTAGGGCTATATATTAGATTAGCTTTAGTATATAAAAGGTAATAAAAAAGGACCTATTAATTTGGACGAATATTGGATAAAGGATTAAGGCTTTTCTAAGACGTAGGCAGTAGTACTAGATCTTCTCCTATAGGAACTTAAGGGTAAGTGATATTTTAATAAGAACAAGTATATTATTTAGCTAGATAACCTTTTTATAAGCATTAAGCTACTTAATTAGCTTTATAAGGAAGGAATTAGAGCTATAGGAATAGTATAAACGTCTAAAACGAGATATAAGGTGGTAGAGGAATGGGAGAGTAAATGCTTAGAGTTAGCTAAGTGGCCAAAAAAGGGCCCTTCTAAGCAGATTAATTGATTACTCGCGGACCTTAAACTAGTGCATTCTAGGTAAATTAAATAGGGTAAATTATACGGAAGGCTTTCTAAAGACGGCACCGTTATGGAGTTTACTTAGAAGGACGCTAATATTATTCTTTTTATAAGTACGGTTAATTCTAGTATATATTTTAACTAAAAATAAGGCTCTGCGGCTGCTAATGTTATATATTACTAGGCCGGGTTAAGGTTTAATAAATAAGACGACGCCCTATAGAGACCGCTTCTGGCGCCCAATAAATATGGAAAGTCTTTAGCGATAAGGCTGTAAAGGAGCTATTAATACTATAGTTTATTAATATATATAACCACTTTATAGGCGGGGTTAATTAAGCTAATTAATTAAGGTTATACTATAATACGTAGAGGACGCATTTAAAGTCCTAGAAGCCTCTCTACTACTTTCTGCTTAATATAACAGTTGTTAATTATTATAAACTCTCTTCTTAATTAGTTTTTAGCTACTAGCCTACTTATAGTACCTATAAAGCCTTCCATAAGGACCTTATTAACGCCTTATTTAAATATAGTAAACGACTTATAAAGCCACCTAATCCGGTCGCTATAATAAAGGATAAGGATATTTATAAAGCACCTATAGAGGAGTATAGGCGGAGGCCTATATGGATATTTATAAAGCAGCGAAGCTATATAGCTTGCGTTACTGCTAGTAGGAAAACATCGTATAAGCGAAAGCCTAGGAAGCCTCTTATGAAGCTTTTGGTAAATACTACGTAGAAATCTCGCGATAGTAAGGAGTAGGTAAGACGTCGTCGTCCTCCGAGGACGCAATTCGGCTGTTCTCTATGTAAAATACCGCTCTGCGCGCGTGGGCCTTACTGGCAGGAACACCTAGATTATATTGGGCGTCGATAAGATTAATATACATCAATTTAGAGCTTTATTATCACGATATTAAACTATAATTAATTGATCAATTCTAGAGCATCATTTTGCCAGGACGAGCCTGAATCTAGACGATTTGGTTGGTTCGCTTACCATAGCGCCTATATCGACGGCGCATGGGATAGGCCACTGCTAATTACACACCCCCTAATCACTGCGCGTACACCCCCTAATTGATACGCGCACACCCCCCACCTAACAGGCTTAGATCCTTCCTCTTTAGGTTAGAACGTCACGTGTGTACGTGCGCAACTATCGCGCGCCCATACCCAAATCAACACCTTGCATTTGCATACTTTTCCCACGTCTACCATGGCTCTCAACACACCTCCGTTAAAGCTGTACGATTGTGCAAACTTCGCCCTTGATGATATCAACGAGTTTGCAAAAGGCTAGGGCTATACGGTGTTAAAATTTCGCTCAAAAACTATCCGTGGCCTTCGTAGCTATGCCTTGACCACGGATAACAAGCAGACACCACCGGGCGCGGGCGCGGGCGCGGGCGCGGGCGTGCCCGCGGGGGCAGCTCGCAGACGACAAGCAGAGGTGGCAGCAGCCAAATTAGTTCGTACACTGCCTCACAAGTCACTGCGCAATCCAATCAATCGACTTAGGAGCATGTAGGTAGTGTTACAAGTGGTATTACAGGTGGCGAGAATGGTGGTAGAAGTTAAGACGCCTCTGCAGATGGCTTGCTAAGTGCGGCAATATTTCACAGGCTTACAGTGGTTGTGGGGCCTTGCCCTTTCAGCAAGACTTTACTAAGGGGTTCTTTGGCGCATTCCAGCTCTGATTTAAACTATAAGTTATAGTATAGTTAAAATTAAGACTTAATTGTAGTGGTATAGTCATAGAAGTTGCATTTTAAAAGTTTAATTTTCGCGATGTAGATACATACAAGTCAAACACACGTGACGTTTTAACCTAAAGAGGAAGGATCTAAGCCTGTTAGGTGGGGGGTGTGCGCGTATTAATTAGGGGGTGTACGCAGTGATTAGGGGGTGTGTAATTAGCACTAGCCATAATATATACGCTATTATATCTCTATAAGGACATATTTAAAGTATAAAGATAATCATTAGGGTAAAAACTAACGAAAATTTTGACCGAGTTTACGCTTACTAAGCCTTTTATTTAGAGCTTCGATATAGAGCCTTAATTTAGAAGCTTTTAATCCAGAAGCTATTGGCTTTAAGGCTTTTAGCTTAGGGGCGTTTAATAGAGCTTTTATAGCTAGTAATTAAGATTATATTAGTCACAAATCTAGTATATATTTAAACAACAGAGCTTTAATACAGAGCCCTCTACGTAGGATATAATAGAGCAGTTAATTATAATTCTGATTTAAAGCTTTATATACTAAATATTTTCGATCGCCTAATAACTAAATCACCGCGTGGCTGTCTACTACCTTAACACAACAACGCAATTATACGACGACGCAATGGCTTAGTGCCGAGCAATAGGAGGAAGGGGAAGAGAGGGAGGGAAGGGAAGGGAGGGAAGGGAGGAGATTAGGGGTGGCTCGGCCACTACAAGAAAGTCATAATATTAGTATAGTGTTAAACTTTAAAAATCGTATCTCGGGAGCTTAATTAACGACCCCTATATAAAACGTTAACAACATTCAATTTTAGAATACTAAATTAGCAGATCTTCTAGGAACGCTTATTATAAGCAGCTCTAAGTACAAAATTTAAAATATTTAGCAGTGGTATGGGTATAAGAGGGGGCATATATTTGCGTTCCCAAATGTTATTATATAACGCAATTTTTAGGCAAGGAAAATTAGAAGTCTCCCTAGGGGTAGAGCGTCAGCGTCTTACCAGAGTCTCCTTCTATCTTCTCTCTTACCCGTCGTCTCCTCGTCTAATACTATCTATATTACCACATTAACTAATAGATCCCTTAGTAGAGACTAGGGAGGGGTATTAGAGCACCTCCAGCTCCTATAAAGAAGAAGAAAAGAAGAAAAAAAGGTATAGAGGAGGGAGTATTTATAGACGGGAGGAGGCCTGTAAGCATAGGAGATTAGGCAGCCATAATATAGCTATTAACGTTGCTCGACTAACACCTACTAAAGGCTCCTCCGTCCTTCCTATCTTCTCTTTTACCCGTTGTCTCCTTGTCCGTTGCTGTCTATATCACCACGTCAACCAATAGATCCCTCAGTGGAGACTAGGGAGGGGTATTAGAGCACCTCCAGCTCCTATAAGGAAGAAGAAAAGAAGAGAGGAAAATATAGAGGAGGGAGTATTTATAGACAGGAGGAGGCCTACAAGTATAGGAGATTAGGCGGCCATAATATAGCTATTAATATTACTTAACTAACACCTACCAGAGGCTCCTCCGTCCTTCCTGTCTTCTCTCTTACCCGTTATCTCCTCGTCCAATACTATCCATATCGCCATATTAACCAATAGATCCCTTAGTGGAGACTAAGGAGGCGTATTAGAGCACCTCTAGCTCTCTATAAGGAAGGAAGAGTAGGTATAAAAGAGGGATTATTTATAGACGGGAGAAAGCCTGTAAAAGGAGTGGTAGTAAGGTTAAGGCGCCTTAGTCACTGCTAGGTGGCATTATATCTTATTAAGAGGGTCTACTGCAGTAACTAAGTAGGGTTAATTTAGAAGTAATATACATTCTTAGAGGTCACGTGATTTATTATATAAGCAACATTTCCGCCCTAAAAAAAAAATCTAAAATTTTCTAAAAATTAATTAACGCTATAGACAGCAGTAATATTAATCCGGCAATACTGCCAATTCTCCCTATATACTATTATATGTATATCTAACAGCTCTAAAGGCAATAAGAAGGTAGGACAGATAGGGGGGTTAAAATTTAGACAAATTAGACTTCATAGTTAAGCTGTTCGAAAGTTAGGAAACCAAAATAAATGCCGTATTCTCCGCTTACCTCCGAGCCAGTATATAATTTCCTATTTAGGAAAAGTTGTTTATAAGTAGTTACTACTGCCTCCGTATAAAATCTTCCTATTATGCCTCCTTAGCCTTACTTATAAATAACTAAAATCGTTCCTTATTAAATCTACGTTCGAACATAAGCCCCGAAAGCTTTTTAACTCGTGAGATTACTATATAAGTTAGCCCGGCTATCTTATCCTTTTCCTTAATATCTAGAACCACCCGGTTAAGAGTTAGGCCCTAGCTTTTATACACAGTAAGAGTAAAAGCTAGAGTAACTAGAAATTAACGCCGTGAGCAAGAGCCTCTTATACCCTCCTATTTATAAAGTACGGAAAAGATAGGGACGACCTTCCTTCCGTCCTGCTAAGTAAATAGGGCAGGTCTATTATAACCATCTACTATAATTAGTAGTGCCTAGGGCTAATCCCTTTTAATGTTAGCGTGCTCCTTCTATACAACATCTTTAACTATATTAGTAGTGCCATTTACTAAGCCTAGTTCAATCTAGATATTCTATATTAGTATAACTTTAGCGCTAATATATAGGGTTAAATTCTGTACAGTCTTACACTAATTGGGAGTAACCTTTTATACACCTACACTAGTGTTTACTAACTTAATAACCACTACCAGCCATAAAAGGTCGCGAAGCCGGATAGCATTATACTTACCTATAGCTGCGTATATGTTATAGAGCCGGATTACGTCGTTAAAGCTTGCAACCTCGTTAACAGATAAGCCCTGCTAATACCTAGTTAAAAGAAGCTTCTAAGTCAAATCACTTACAGAATTAATACGTAGCTCGGCAAGGGCGGTCCTAAATGTAGAACTCTTAGCATTATTACCGCCCTGCCGTATAACTTAATTAAGGACAGTAGTTTAGTTAATTGCCTTATAGGCTTCCTTTCTATAGCTAATAAGCTCCGACGGGCGAGCAGACAGACTACTATATAAGGCCGTCTAACATACAGGGGACAGTTAATAGAAATCGCCCACTAGTAAGACGTTTAAGCCTCCGAAGTAATTATTATTACGCGTAGGATAAATCTAATAGAGGCGGCAATTAATCTAAGCTAGATATACTTGCCTAATTATTAATTTTTCGTTAAGGATAAGGTAGTGAATATCCTTAAAAGCCTGTTATAAAGGCGTAAGACTAGCAATAGGCAATTCCTTAAAGGGACAGTTCACCGGCAACCTTAATAGTTTATATATAGTTCTGCCGTTAATATTAAAGGTAGCTACTCCAGTAGGGGCGGCTTAAACTAATGGTAACGGCTTACTATTAGATATTGCTATATTATAGAGCATAGCAGACAGAACTGTAATAAGATATAATTTACCAGTTTCTGCCTCTCCATTAATATTAACCCACAGCGGGGGGAGACTAAGGCCCATCTAGATCTGCCTATAGTAACTAACTATAACATTATAAATATAACGCTGGGCCGGTTATAGGGAGGATAAAGTTGCTGTCTATAGTAGGTGGCTCCGCGGTAGAGGCTGTAATTATACGTCCTGCTAATAAGTCCTCTTATTAAGCTGCGGGTATATACCCCAATGCCTACCCTAATTATAGTTACGATTAAGCTCCCTATCACTAAGCTTATTAGGGTCCTTAACTTTAACTATATCGGTGTTTTAAATATGGGCATGCAGCATCTTAAAGGACTGATATAGCTCCAGATTGTCTACGAAATCGTCATTAAACTCATTAATATTAGCAGTAGCCTCTCAAGCTTCCTCTAGTGCCTAATTATAAAAGTAGTTGGGTAAATGCTAATAAGATACAACGTAAGCCTAATAGGAAGCCACGTAATCCGGGGCCCTAAATTCATTAATATAAGTAGCTACTTCTTTATACTCCCTCCACGGGTAATAAAGAAGGAGCTTTATATAATAGAACTCAGGATACTACGGATAGGAAGGATCGCCTTTATAGCGCGGAAAGTATGATATAACTTAAGGCCTTGCTCTTAGCCGACGCTTATAATTAGTGTAATTAAAATAGAGTAGAAAATTAAGGAAAGTAACGTCCTCTGCCTTATCCGGGCGGCGTTTATATTTCTTATAAGCAGACAGTCCGCGCTCCTCCAGTTACCCGTCCTTAAGCTCGTACGCAGCGCTTTAATCGTCTTCCTACTAATAATCTAAAGTTATTACGTTCCTAGAGCCTTTATAAAGGGGAATGTTAAGAAGCAGATAGTATACTTCCTACGCTAACCAATCGCGTTTAGCAATAAGCTTATTTATAAATTTGGCTACTACTAAGCTAAAGGTATAAAGACTATTAGCGTATAGCTGTACTGATTGGAGTAACTCCTGGTAGGAAGTTAACTTCTTCTCCTCCTTACTGCAATATTTGCCTATATAGTTAACTATTACTAATATACTTATAGCTGGCGAAGTATTAATATTAGCTATCCACGCTAATATTATAGCTGTATTATAACCATTAAGAAGCTTATTATTACGCTACGGATAGAACATCTAGTAATATAGATTTTAATCCTTTAATACAGCGGCCTTATTGCGGAGAAAGTGTGGAAAGTAAAAGCGGCACCCCTTTACTCCAGCGGAGCCTTTCTTTAACCTTAAGCAGTAGGATTTAGTATAACTATAGTGGCGTTGAAATCGATTAAGGTAAGCAGTAAGTAGCTCACTACTGTTAAGCTGTTCTTTGTAGCTAAGAGCTGAAGGATATCAAAGATTAGGAGGCCTAGATTGATTAGGATTCAATACAGATACAAGAGTAGCCCAGTACTCAGCAAACGCCTTCCTTAATTCACTAGTCGACGTATCTAGCTTCGGAGCCGTTAAACACTATAAGAAACCGTATATATAACCGCTACCTTACACCTGCTACTTAAACCGGAACCAAAAGTCAGTACCATTAAATAAATCCATAAGCATGTGCTTCTTAAACAGGTCGAAGCAGCAATGCAGCCAGTAAGCAGCAATATAAGGATTTTCGTTAAGATTTCGAGATGCAATCTAACGGCGCCGGGCCTTATTAGCAGCCTTATATTCATTAAATTGAGGCATATAAAACTATAGATTATACTAATATAAATCAGCAGCGCTAAGCGTAAAGAATAGAGACCCGTTCTTAATATTTTTAGCATAAGCTATAAGCTTATTTCTCTTCTATCTCCAGTAAGGCCTGGTGCCCTTAAGCTTCCGTATATGCCGTATAATCCTATTTAGAATCTAGTTACCCCTACTACCACTAATAAGATTACTAAGCTTATCTAGAGACAGGCCACTCTTAATAGATCGACTGTAAAGGAAGCTAGTGGCTTTAAGGGCTTGCTCTCTTATAATCCAATTAAACAGATAGTAGTAAAATAAGGGGTGGCGGCCAAATTAACCGTCCTGATACTTAAGCATATGCTTAGTGTACGCAGCCAGGGTAACTATACGTCTTTATGGTATATCAAAATCAGCCTTGCTATAAGGGAATAATGTAGGAAAGGCGCCGCGCATAATATAATTGGCTAATCGCTTAGAGAGAGGTGTCTGCTACACAGTAGGGATTTCTAGGCCCGCCTATAGGCCTTGCTAATATTAAACCTCGCGACTTAGAAGCTCTAATTCACTAAGATTAAGCGCTAGATTAGGAACCAAAGTATCTAGTATATTATTGTTAAATTCGCCATCCTATATATTATCGCCAAGCCTAATAGGTGGATAATTAATAGTAGGAGTATAATTGCCCGTAGGAGCAAATACAGCCTATGGTCTAGGAGGGAAGTAAGCTCTTAGGGTACTAGAATTAGAATCCGGCTTATTAATAAAAGGCAGCTAATCTAATATAGAACCATTCTCGGGTAAGCTAGTAAGCCAGTTACTATATATTTTAATGTCGCGGTAATCCAGATAATTAATCTTTAGAAAGGAAAGCCAATATACTATAGCAGAGCGCCTTACAGTATACCGCTTGGTAAACCATTAACTTAGGTATTCGCCACCCTCTACTGCCGTAGGCCTTACGACCAGTATATTAAGTTCAGAAGGTAGCCGTAGTAGCTGCCTCCAAGTCTTTAGTATGTTCTGGCCAAAGCAGCAGACATAGCCAGTATAGCGATGTTGCTAGCCGCGTACACGCACGACTTGCAGATAAACGTATACGCACGCAATTAAAAGCTCCTCCACCGCGGTAAGTATAGGTAGGAAGCTAGGAACGGGCCCTAGATCGAGCTCATTACCTTCACTAAACAGGGAAGGAAGGGCTGGATCCTTAAGGCTATTGGCGTCCCTAATACAGGCTTTATATACACCGATATCGTCACCCTCCGTAGCTAGGCCCATTTAAAACCATTACTCCTTGCAACGCCTGCACGTCTCTATACGTTCAGCTTATAGCGCACTCCTAAACTTCTTAATTTGCTCCTAATTAACAGCCGAAATAGGTAGTATAGCTGTAGTCGGAGCTTGCCCCGAAACAGGTGGTATCGACGCTAGGGTAGGTATTGCCGTTAGAGAAGGTATTAGAGCCTCATCTGGTGTATATAGTGGAGGAGTCTATAAGTAAGCTTCACCCTACCGATTCAGAAAGCGGTGCTCCCGTTATATTACTATAATTGCCCTCTATTACTAAGCAATTTTAGGGGTATCTTAACTGTTCTGGCCGCAAGGTAAAAAGGCGTTCTTAGCACCATTTTTAGGTAGAGTATTTGGCTAGCGCTTTGCAGAATAAGTCTTAGTAATAGAACCTAGCTCCGTAAGAGCTTTCCGCTTATTTAAACTATATTTAGAGGCCTAGAGAAGTAAGTAGAAGTAGAGGTAATATATAGGGGAAACGCGCCTTTAACCGACATAATTAATATAGCTTTAAAAGCTTAGTAGATGGGCCGTTCTTAATAAAATTAATACGGGGTTATATTAAACAGCACTTGCTACACCTAATTAAAGCAGGCTCTGCCATAGCTAAGACGCGTATAGTAGTATTAATAGATGTTAACAAAGATGTCAACCAAAAGGTATTTTGATGTTCCAATATTTTAATGTTCGTCACGTGTATTCTATAAGTAGATACCGCCCGCAACTTTTTTTAGACCAATTAGAAGTTGGCTTGGCAAAGTTTAAAATCTAGATCCGTAAGTATAGACCTCGTAAACTCGGTCAATAAACTCGGTCAATAAAGAGAAAAGAAAACGCTGTCTTTAGTATTATTTAATATTAAGGGCGTATATAATAATATAGCTATAAAGCCGGAAATTAGAAGATTATAGTAGCGTTAAATACCTTAGATAATTATATAATAGGTATAAGACTTTTATATAAACTATTAAGCCTATATCCTAGTTAACGGATATATATTAAAGGTATAGGCGCTTTCGCAGGCGGGCCTTTTATAGGGATTTTATTTTTTAATGCAGATCTTATATAAAGCGCACCTAGAAATAGTAGCTCTATAGCCTTTATTAACGACTACTTAGTATAGGTTATAGGCCCTACGGCAGAGGAAAATACGTAGATTATCTAGGATAAGATTATACTAATGCTTAAAAAATAGGAGAGGATTAGTAGAGTGTAACGTTTCCCGCCCCAACGTCGCCATTCGGCCAAAAAGACACGGAGTGCTTACGAACTTGTTCGCAAGCGCGGCGGGATCTAATATATATACTCTTACATAGAGCTTAATTTAAAGCAAAGAAAATATTATTTATTTACCTTAATAGATATAAAGAAGCGGATAAGAATACTATTACACTACTCTAATTTAAAGGAAAAGAAATCCCCCTAATATAGGATAGTAAAATCCTTAGGGTAATTCTTAATAAGGAGCTGTAGTTTAAGGTATACCTAATAAATAAGGTAAGTAAAGCTACTAAGGTAGCGCTAGCGTTGCGTAAATTAAAGGGACTATAGTTTAAAAGCGTTAAGCAGCTAGTAAAGAGCTTGGTCCTACTAGTAGTAAACTATATATTACTAATAGAGTATCTGTTTACGATATAAGAGTTAATATAGCTCCTTTAATAGGCGTAGAGGATTATAGTATAAGCTATTATTAGGGGGTTCCGCATTATTACTTTATTAATAGCGGGGGTAAGGGCCGGCTTACTCCCTTTTAAGTAAAGGCTATATAACCAGGCTATTATACTCTAGGTATTAATCTATAAACTAGGTAAATTATATCCTTCTTAAATAATTTAAAGATAGAGGCTTTATAAATGGCACTAATCGCCTCTTTAAAGGATAGTAGAGATATATAAAGATGTCTAGGTAGATAGGGTGCTAGAGGTTAAACAATGTATATACTTACTATAGGTAGTTAAGCCTAATATAGTAATATATAAGGACGAAAAATATACTTAAGCTATTATTAAAGACTATAAGCCAGGATAGGTTAATATATATATTAATATATTAGTTTATAATAGTAGGGCAGAAATTAGCGTATATGCTACGCTATTTAAAGTAATACTTTTAAAAATAGTGATGAGCTCTAATTAAGCCGACGCTTACCTTATAGAGCTTTTAGTAATTAGTAAGGCAGCTAACTAGCTATAGGACCCTACGTATATAGCTATTAACTAAGTAGGTGCTCTAATACCTACCTTTAGTATAAGAATATTCTCTAACTTATAATTAGTATTACTATTAGTATAGAGCTAGAGGGCTAGAGCCTACTAGAAAATAGTTATAGAGATCTTAAAGAAGCTTTAGCTAAATAATATTATAATATACTAGATTCTAGGCTACTTAGGTTTTATAGAAAATAAAAAGGCTAATAAGCTTACTAAAGTAGTAATAAGACTTAAGAGTAAGGAGCTACTATAGAGAGACGGCCTCTACGTAGCCGAAATAAGTGTTGGTTTGGGGCATGTGCGCGCCCCACCCAAACAAAGCCCCTTAAGTATGCCTTACAATCATAACAAACCTTATAACACCACCATTTCGGACCCAAATTCGTTCGCTGCAATTACTAATTATAACCCGAGTTACCAAGGAGCCTGCATCCTGAAAGATGCGGGCAAAACACTTTACCCTACCCCTAGAATTATACTACAACGCTGGGGAAAATAAGCATCTAAAGACTTCCCCATGCATAGGAGTTCTCTACGCTAAAATCTTTGGCCAATTACTGGGCAAGGCTATTCCTTCGGCTATTATATAGCAGGCTACTAGAATTGCAGAGTGCTCTTAGCAACGTATTATAGCCTTAAAGTAATGCAGAACTATATACAATTCTAGGCTAGAAATAAGAGGGAGAAATTAAGCTCTTATAAAGGAAGACACCCACGCTATTGCTGTGTATTTGGACGACCCTAATCTTAATTAAGACTTAAAATCAGCCCTATGGCAGACTATTATTTAAAAGGCCCTAAATTGTAAAGATCTTTTAATAGTTCTAACTTAAAGAACAGGTCGCTAACCTTTTGGAAATAAGCTAATTTAAAGAGCCATGAAAAAGGATAAAGGGTATATTAATGCAAAGATGGAAGAAGAGAAGTGGCTTAACCCAGAGCAGGCAGATAGAAGAAAGAATCAGTGCTATTTATAGCTAGAAGAAAGACCCTATCCTAAGGACTGGAATGATATTAACTTTACTCCCTTTTATATAACCTTAAAGTATATCTATATAAGAAATCCTTTAAGCTTTAACTTCTTCCCTAAGAATCGCTTAATAGATAGTAGCTTTGTAAGGGTACTTTTGGTCCCTTACTTGGCTATATCCTAGAAGCTTTTAGGGGCTACTAAGGCTAGCCTTCGGCTAGGCCTTAGCCACCCCTTATAAGCTCCTTAGGCTTACAGCCTCCTTCCTCCCCTATTGGTTCGTCTCTGTACTTAGGCTATTGCCTACCCTCTTTACTATATCGTCCTCTTTTATCGACTCCCTATATAACTTATGCTCGGCTTGCCTGCTCCCTACCGTATACCCTAGCAATACTGCCTTATAAGCTTAATCTTAGCTACTCCTATCCCGTTAATCCTTTCTTTAAGTATTCTATTATTATCCGTTAATTAATTAACTATTACCTATAACTATTTAACTATAACTAGTTACGAGTTAGTATTTACTATACTAGTGTTATTACTTAACCCTAAGATAGTCGCTACTATAGACGCCGTTATAACTACTGCTTTTAGTAATATATTATTTAACTTTATTAATACTATAACCTTAGTAGTAAATATATAATAAAGCCTTATAGGAAATACTACGGTAGATTTATTAATAGGCTAGGTATATAGGTAAATAAGAAGTTAATAATATAATAATAACTAGTAGAGTAGTTGCCTAATAGATTAACTCTAATTATATTCTAAGATGTACTATAAAGAAGAGAACTATCTAGGTAGGGACTATAGTCCTTTAAATATATAATACTACGCCTAAGAAATACTAAGTATATTAGTATATTAAATAATCTAAGTATGTAACGTTTTAATAGATCTTTTAGATTTTATATTCCGAACTTATAATATAACTAGCCATATAACTTAGCTACCCCTTATTCTATAGCTTAATCAGTTCTAACGCCTCCTATACTATCTTAACTAACCTATTTATATCTCTTTTTAGTAGTCGTACTACTGCCGATATAAGGTCTATAATACGTATAATAAGAATAGGATAGTATAACTTTACTAAGTAAAAGGATAAACGTTACTAACTAGTTATAATAATTAAATATAGAGAATTTAATAGGAGGCATTAAGAATATTAAAGATTATTAAATTAAAGATAGAAATACTATACCTTTAATAAATAACTTAGAGATGTAACGGAACCTTATAGCAAGAACTATAGTAGGTCCTATTATTAGGCTAGGTGTATAGGAAATGTAAGTACAAAAGTCGACAAGTAATAACAACTGGTGGAGTGGTTGCCTAACAGATTAACTCTAATTGTATTCTGAGAATCACTATAAGGAAGGGACTATCTAAGTAGGGACTAAGGGTCCTTAAATATATAACCATACTCCTATAAAATCCTTCTTATACGTAATATATGTATACTCTATCTGCTCTATTACGGATTATATAGATCCTATAGATTATATAGATTACGTTATATAACCTTAGTTACTATTCCTTGTTATATAGTTCTACCGGCTCTATCCTAGACCGTACTTAAATTAACTAACTAGCTTCTTCTGTCTCTTCTCTAAGTAGTTATAATATTATACTTAAAGCGTCCATAACACTATTTCCCTCCTCTTTATCTTCGTCTTTAAAGATTTAAAATATCTTTAAGTCGTTTACTAGAGGTATAATATCCGTTTAATTAATTTGGTTAATATTATTACTTATTATACTTAAAGCAATTTCTTCTTCCTTAACTGCTTGTCATGCTCACACTATCGCTGCGATATTATCTCTTAGTGAGATTATACCGTCTCCGTGTTCTCGCTGCTTTAAAGAGGGGTTAGTCTATATTGCGTTAGCGAACCCATCTTCGCGATAACCGTTTTCTTGCTTAGAGTCCACTAAAGCGAATATTTATTCGTCCTATAACGTTCGCTCTGTCTCTAATACTAAATATATATAACCTACTATTCTTAATAGTCGTCTGGTTCCCTAATTAATTTATCTTAAGGTCTTATATTTAATTTACTGCTACGCGGCTAGATAATAAACTATTTATTGCTTTAGCAGAACTGTGCTATTCTTATAACGTAGAACGGGAGGCTGCTAATACTTAGCAACGGGCCCTTAAGTCTTGTTTTACGGCGTCCGCTTAGTTAATCTGTCTTAAGAAGGTTTATAAGAAGGTTTATTTTAAAAAATAAAAACTTATAAAATAAGGTTTATAGGAACTTGGTAATAAAAGAACGGATTCTCTTCTAATAGAGAAGGAAACAGATCTAAGTAGTTCGGCAACTACTCTTCTTAGGTCCCCCTTAGGTAACGTATTTTTTAGTAATCCTTTTTTATTAATGCTGCCTAAGCTAATTTCTTTTAATACTTTTATACCTTTCTTATAGCGTTTTTTAAATTTTCTAGTAGCTTCTAGGTAGTCTTAGTGTAGCCTATCTACTTAACCTTATACTATATTTTATTGTTAACGTTCTTATGCCCAACGATCTTTAAAACTTGCTATTTATCTTCTTTCTATTTTTTTTATACGTATCTACCTTGTAAACTAATAGCTTAATATTTTTATATACTAGCTCTAGCATTATAATGTACTATATAGGGTAGATCTTTATTTTAGCTAGTAGGTTTAACTTAAACGTAACTGGTAAAATCCTCTAGATGATTTTAAAAGGTCCTAGTCTAATATAGTCTAACTTTTTACTTAGTTGTTAACTCTTAAAATTTTTATGTAGTAGCTATACTTTATCTCCCTCCTTAAGATCTGGTCCCTTAGATCTCTTAGCATTATAGTACTTTTTTATTCTTTTTTATACCTTCTTTACTAATTCTATAAGGTCTGTATAAAGATTTATTAACGTCTTCATTCTTTCCTTAGCTATACTACTTGTTTTCTTTATTTACCGTAGTAATAACGATGTTCTTGGCTTATATCCGTAATTTGCCTTAAATAGTAATATACCTATTCCTTTTTAAGGTGTTATATTGTACGCAAACTGTATAACTAGTAATAGCGATACCCAATTATTTTATATATGATTAATATAATGCCTTAGGTACTATTCTAGCGTCTAATTTAGTCTTTTTATTTAACCGTCTGTCTATAGATAATATACGGTGGAAGTTACTACTTAAACTCCTTGCTCTGCTAGGAATACTTCCTAGAATACTACTATAAATCTTAAATCTCTATCTAATATAATTTTACTTAGTGCTCTATATCTTATAAACACTTCTTTAATATAGATTCTAGTGATATCTTCTACTAATATTTCTTCTGTACATGCTATAAAGTATCCCCACTTTATAAGCTTATCTACTATTACTAAGATCGCGTTATAATCTTATCTGGTAATAGGATCTCTTAACTTTAGCAACTTTATAATAAATTCCTATAATATAACCTCCCATAGTCTTCCTGGTATTTTAATAGGTTATAGCCCTCCATATAGCTTATGCCTCGTTAGTTTATTCCTTTAGCAATCTAGATATTTCTTTATTACTTTTCTTATAATATTCTAGATTCCATTAATAATATATTCTTCTTAAAGTCTTAATACTAAGCCTATAGCTCTATTGTGTCCTTAAGTTAATCCCTTATAGAATTCTTCTATAAATTGCTCTACTATGCTTCTTAGGATGCACTTTACTTCTCAATTTTCGTATATATCTGTTTGTAAATCTTATAGCTATACTTTTAGAATCCTTTATACCTAAAAGCTCTCTAGTAACTCGTAAACTCTATCTAGTTCGTTATCTTCTTAAGTTGCTGCAATTTTTAGATAATTATACCTAATCAATCCGTCTATATCTTTTTGCAGTAAAGCCCCTAATAGCTTTTCGTCGTTTTATAGTTTAGCCTTTTAACTTAGAGCATCTACCCTTATATTATCTGTACCCTTAGTATACTAAATCTTAAAATAGTATTCTATAAGCATCTCTGCCCATCTAACCTGTCTTTAGTTAAGTTCCTTTATTATTAGGAATCCTGTTAGGTTCTTATAATCCGTCTTAACTATAAATAGTTTCTCTATGCCTTATAAGAATGCTCTCTATTTCTTTAATACTATAACTATCCCTAATAACTCCTTGTTATAGATATTGTAGTTTAACTTTAGTGGTGTTATCTTTTAACTATAGTATGCTACTAGGTGCTATTTATTTTAATACCTTTATATAAAGTATACCCCTAGTATATAGTCTAATGCATCTATTTTTACAACTATCTCTAGTTCTAGTTAATAGATTTTAAGAACTGGCTCCTAGGTAAACAATTCCTTAACCTTTCTAAATAGCTCTTATTGCTCCTTTCCCTATACCCATAGTTCTTCTTTCTTTATTAATCGTATAAATGGTTTAATATCCTTTAACCATTGCGCTATAAACCTTCTGCAGTAATTGCAAAACCCTAAAAATAATCTTAACTGCATAACGTTCTCTAGTTCCTGCCAATTTACTATAGCCTCGATCTTCTTTAGATCTATACTAAGTTAGCCTAGTTTAATAATAAATCCTATAAAATCGGTCTTCCTGGTAAAGAACTTGTATTTCTTAATTACTACTAGCATCTATTCTTCTTATAGTCTCTTTAAGACCCATTTAACGTATTCCCCGTGTTCTTCCTTAGTTATTAAGTAGATAATAATGTTATTAAGGTATACTATAATAAATTTATCTAAGTATTCTCCTAATATATTGTTAATACGCTTCTGGAACATTGCTAGTGCATTTATAAGCCTAAATTGCATAACTAGTGGTTTATATAGTCCTTCCTTTAATCTAAAGGCTGCCTTTTATTTATCGCCTTCCTTAATCCTAATCTAATAGTACGCCTATCTTAGATCTATCTTCGTAAAGATTTATACATTACCTATCCTGTCTTAGATTTCGCTAATTAAGGGTAAAGGATACCTATCCTTTCTAGTAATACTGTTTAACTATCTATAGTCGATATACAGCCTTAGTTTGCCATTTTTCTTTAGTACGAATAGTACTGGATAACCCGCCGATAACTGCAATAGTCTAATATATCCCTTTTGTAAGTTCTCTTAGATAAACTCTTTTAGTACTCTACCTTCTTCTTTAATAAGCTTATAGATTAAAAAGAACTTTAGACTTATTTCTGGTTCTAACTTTATCTTATAGTCCTATACTATATAATCTAACAGCTTCTTACTTTTTAGTAACTATAGTTTCTTACTATACTTATAGTATCTTTTTAGTATATAACTTAAGCCTTGCTTAGTCTCTTTATATATCGCTCCGACTTAGTACTATACTAACTTAGCCTATTATTGCATTTTGTGGCGTTAAGTATCTCTAATATTAACCTAACCTATAATCTAATTAATTCTTAGATTGTATTCTTATAACTAAGGCATACCTAATACTGCCTTATCCCGTCCTAACGGTAGGATATTAAAAGACATTTTAATTTGTCTTTCCTTAATAGTTATCTAAATAGGTCCTATTTTAAGATTAATAATCCCTCCTTTATAGGCTATTAGATCTCCTAAAATTGTAACTAATAGGTAAGGTTACTCCTTCTGTCTATAAGGTAGTCCCATTCTTTTAACTACTACTAGTAAGATATGGTTTCGCGTTACTCTACTATCTATTAGCGCTTTAAACTGCTAATCTTACCATTTAACTTATAAATTTAGGTGTCGTCCTTAAATTCCTTTAAGGGTTTAAGGCTCTACTACTGGTTCCCTTTGGTCTCGTAGGCCTCTACTTTTCCTAACTATTAGCTACTTAATCCTGCTGTACTTGGCTTACTTTTTAGCCAATACCTTATTTGCTTTTTATCTTTAATATACTATAAACACGTGTTCTTTAGGCATTCCTATTACTATTATCCGTCTAAGTATTCTTCTATAAGGAATCTTTCTAGTTAAAGTATTAAGTCCCCTAACTCCTAAACTTCCGCTAGATACCAGCCGTATATATACTTAGCATTCCTATATTATTGCTTATCTATTATCTAATATATCCTTATAGGGTATTTCCGATTTTTTTCCTTTAGATTCTTATACATTTTATATATATCGTCTACATATACAATCTATAATAGCGTATAGTGTGCTAAGTACTTTAGGTTAACTCTTAGCTTATTTTTATCCTTAAGTTTAAACCTTTATTATACTAATCTAAACGTTATAACTTTGTTTACAGGTACTAGGATACGCCTTTCGCTTCTTTAATCCTCTAATTATTCCTCTAGATCCTTTAACGTTATAATTAAGGCTCCTTTAATATAAGTTATAGCCTTCTCTATAATTAGGTGGTCTTAGATAACTTATTTATCCAACTATATATAGAAATCTTCCTACTTATCATTATATCGCTGCCTATACCACTTTTAGTATAGCTATTAGAGTATATACGGCTTATCCGTAAGGAAGTATCTTCTTATTACTGCATTATAACAGCCCTTTATATATCGTTCCTTAAATCTAGTAGGAATTCCTAAATCCTCTTCTTGTTCTAGTTTGGTAAGCCACTTAGCTCTTAATATACCTACTCTCGGCCTATTAGTAGTTCTTTATACTAGCGCCCTGTCCCTTATACATCCTAATATACTAGATTTCTTATCTAGTTTCTGTTCTTACTATGCGATAATTCTTGCTCTAAATTCTTCTATAGTTTCTTTTAGTTTGTGTCTTACTAACGGATCCTCGAAGTCTTCTTACTTCTTAATCTTAATATTAACTTTTTAATCTTTAGGCTGAATACTATATTCCCTTAGTAAATCCTCTAGGTCTATATATCTGTCTCCTAGTCTAGTTACTATTTATATTGCAGATTCTCTAATCTATAAAGAAGCCGCTTACCTCTTGCTTATAGGTGTCTTTATTTATACTCTAAATTCTTAGTCCCTTAAATTCTTTAATCCTAAGCTTACTTTTAACTTAAGCTTAGCTCTAGCCTTAGTCTAACTAGGCTTACTTAGTGTTCTTATCTCGTCTTAAGAGTCTTATACCTTTAGGAAACTTCGTCCTAAGCTTATTCGTATATCGCTAAACTAAGCTGCTGCTCTGCTCTATTGGTTATTATCCATTATAGGTCCTTAAGCTTACCTTATCTCGTCTTAAGAGTCTTAGTCGTCTCTTATCCCATCTTAAGAATCTTAAGCTTGTGGCCTTTTGCCTTTATTAAGTGCCGAAGTGGTTTACTATCCTACTTCTTTTGCGTCTTATAAAGCGATAGATATCGTATCTAGTGGGGTCTTAATCCCTACTAATATTCCCTATTCTATAGTAGAATTATCCTCTACCTCTAGTATAATATCTTTAATAGCTATATATTCCCAGTAAACCGCTCTTATTGCCTTATTATTACAAAATGTTTCGCCTATATTAAATTTATCGTCCTTAATATCCGATCTGCGAACTAGTTTATTAGTTCCTCTATATTTTATAGGTACTAGCTCCTATAGCTAATAGCTTACGCTATACTTAGCGTCCTTATAAATTCGGTATACGTTATTATAATAAAACGCGAAACTTTTAATTAAATATTCCTTTGTTCCTTATAGCATATTATTATCCCTCTATATATATATATTATCTACTATTAGTCTAGTTCCCTTTATTATATAGTACTTCTAACTATCTCTATAATCCCTTATAAAGTGACCTTATTTTCTATAATTTATATAAGCTCCCTTTTTAAACCATTTTTCTTATTATAGAGTCCGCCTAAATATCTTCTGCTGCTAAGATCCCTAGTTTAGCCTCTGCTCCTTAGACCTTTAATTACTTAATCCTTATCCTCTAAATTTCTACGGTTTCTTACTTTATCTCTTATAGGCTTCTTTAATACCACTTAGGTCTATTAGCTCTGCGCTATACTATAGTTTCTAACTTAGCTTTAGTTATTGTATGCTTTGCGCCTTATATAACTATAGAACTCTATCCTAACCTCTTTTGGCCTATTCCCTTTAGTAGATCCAATTATTAATTTTAATTACTTAATCTATTAGATCCCTTAGGGTGTCTATATCTTCCATTAGGATAATTACGTCCTAGACTTTAGCCTTAAGTCCCTATTTATACTATGCTATAAGCGCCCTATTATTCCACTTAACTTATATTACTAACGTCTGGAACTGCGTTATATACTTAATTGCTAAGGTTTATTACATAATATCTTAGAGTTTTCTTTCCGCCGTGGTTACTGCCTTTAGGTCTCCGAACATTTACGTAAGTTATTCTATAAATCCGTTCTAGCTTAAGAATATAAACCGTACTTCTTAGTTTATAGTTATTATTCCATTTACTTAAATTTCCGTAAGGTAAGGCTTAAACTACTTAAGTGCTCTTCCTGTTAGGAACAATCCTACGTACGCTATTTAATCCATAGGTATTGCCAGCTTAGCTCCCTTTTACACGACCTTAAAGTGCATTTGCATAAGGAATCCTTTAAGTTTTAATCTTTTTCCTAAATATCTTTTAATTGATGGTAACTTAACCTTTGCTGCACCTATCCCGTTAATCCTATTTTCCAATATTATATTATTTTCTATTAGCTAGTTAACTATCTCTTATAGCTGTCTAACCGTTATAGGTTGCTATAAGTTAGTATCTGCCATACTAGTGTCGTTACCTAACCTTAAAGTAGTTACCGCCGTCAATAGCGTTATAGTGGCTGCTTTTAGTGGCATATTGTCCGACTTTCTATATTTAATACCGTAACTAGGTAGTGATTATATAACGGAACCTTATAGTAAGAACTACGGTGGGTCCTATTATTGGGCTAGGTATATAGAAAATACAAGTATAAAAGTTAACAAGTAATAATAACTGGTGGAGTGGTTGCCTAATAGATTAACTTTAATTATATTCTAAGAATTACTATAAGGAAGGGACTATCTAGGTAGGAACTAAGGGTCCTTAAATACACAACTATACTCCTATAAAATCCTTCTTGTATATAATATACGTGTGCTCTATCTACTTTATTACGGATTATATAGATCCTACAAATTATACAAATCACGTCACGTGACCTTGGTTACTATTCCTCGTCACATAGTTCTACCAGCTCTATTCTAGACTGTGCTTAAATTAACTAACTAGCTTCTTCCGTCTCTTCTCCAAGTAGTTATAACATTGTACTTAAAGCGTCCGTAATAAGAAATAGGAGATATCTTTAAGGATAAAGATAAAAAGGAGGGGGATAGTATTACGGACCTTATATTAGCAGTAGTATGACTATTAAGAAGAGATATAAATAGGTTAGTTAAGATAGTATAGAAGGTGCTAAAACTAATTAAGCTATAAAATAAGGGGTAGCTAAGTTATATAGCTAGTTATATTATAAGTTTAAAATATAGGAATATAGGAATATAAAAACGTAATATACTAACGTACTAGTATACTAACGTACTTAGTACATTTCTTAGGCGTAGTATTATATATTTAAAGGACCTTAGTCTCTACCTAAATAGTTCTCTTTTTTATAGTAAATCTTAAAATATAATTAAAGTTAATCTATTAGGTAACTACTCCACTAGTTATATTTATTTATTAACTTAACCTATATCTATATACCTAGCCTATTAATAAGTTTACCATAGTATTTCCTATAAGGCTTTATTATAGCTAGTAATCCAGCTTCCCCTTAATACGTTTTATTTGGATATTTTTTATAAATAGTAAGACTTTATCTCCTATCTTAAATTCTTTTAGTATATATTTTTTATTATAGTACCTTTTTTATATAGCCTAGGCGTTTAGTAAGTACTTTTTAAGTTCTTTTTTGCGAATTCTTATTTACTTAATTCTCTTAGATACTGCCAGTGCCTCCCTTTTAGGAACGATGTTCTTAAGATTTTAGGGGTTATTTACTTTTACCCCAAATAGTGCTTTATAAGGGGTTATTTTTACACTATTATAAATCCTTATATTATATATATGCTACGCTAAAGCTAACTATAATATCTAATTATCCTATTAATAATTAATATAGTAGCGGAGGTAGTGTTCCAATAACGTATTTAGACGCTCTATTAGCCTATTTATTTGCGGGTAAAAGGTAGTACTTATTCTTTACCATATTTTTAATAAGAAATAGAATAAAGACTAAAATACACTATTAAATATAGTACCTCTATAGGATATAATTCCCCTTAGCGTGTTATATAAGAGCTACTATTTTAAAAATAGGTCTACTAGTTCTGCTGCTATAATTATTATTATAATAATAAAGTATCCTAAAAACTTTATATATCTATTAATAATTACTAGGATAGTATTAGAAACCTCTTTAGTTCTTATTTTAGTAGGGGGTAAGCCTATAATAAAATCTATTATTAATTTTAATATAGGTCCCTATGGAATTAGAAGCACTAATAACTCGCTATATAAGCAATACCTAAATATCTATACTCTTTAGCACGTATTATACCTTAATAAGTCCTTAACCTCTTTAGATATTCCGTCCTAAAAGTATTTCTTTTAAAACAGCCTTAAGGGTTCTATTAATACTATAGTAACCCCTAAGAGGGTTATTATAGAAGACCTTTAGAATTTTATCTTAGACCGCTTGGTCCTTTAATATATATATAGCGCCCTTAAAGCGTAATAGACCCTTTTAGTCTTACTACTATAGCTTCTTAGTAACTCTAGCTAAGTTAGTCTCTACTATATTCTTCTACCTCTCCCTAAAAGCGAAGGCGTCCCTCTATTATACTTTATAAGGGCGCGAAAAGACTTTAGGAAAGATTTAAAGGAATAATATAAATTTTATCTAAATCTAAGGGTATATAGCTCTCGCTAAGAACAAGACATTGCGTAAAGAAAAGAAAGGAATAACGAGAGAATCATATAATTAAATAGTTAGGGGCTTGGTGGTTAATACGTGCGTATATATACACGTGGTTTTTAACAGACTTTAATAAAATTTAATTAATCTAGCAGAACTTAGCAGAAGTCAATTAAGCTAGTAGAATTCGGTTAAAGCGTCGGAATTTATCTATTAAGTGTTTTACCGAGACATTCCTACTATAACTGGGCTAGTCCTATTATAATACCCCCCCTTTAGCTAAAGGTCCAAAACAATTTAATTTAGTTAAGACTTTATAACTTATCGCGTTTTTATATATTCGCGTTAGGTGGCAATATAGAGTTCTACCAGTTTTAATCGTAAATAGACTAATTAGGATTTTCTATACCCAGTATAGAAAATTACTATTAGCTTAGTTAGGGCGGTAAGCAGAACTAATATCTTTATAGTGGGTCTTAGTAAGGCAAATTTAACTAATTAAACAACTTTAACTAGCGGTTAAAGTTCCTTAATATCTTGTGTATTATATAACCGTATTATAAATATTATAATATATTTTAAGTTTTTTTTAATTTCGAGCCTCCTATTATTGTTTTTATTATTATTATATATTTGTGTTAGGTGGCAGTTATTTACCTTTATATTGTGTTTATCTAGCTAAAGTAAGCCGCAAAGGATAGTCCTTATAGAATTCTTTTACTAGGAAAGGCATATTAGTCTTAATTTGCTTATAAGGTTCCTAGGTTTATATCTTATATCCTTCCCATTTAATAAGAAACTTAAATTATTTAGACTATATCTTCTATTATATATCGTTAATTAAGTTAATAAAATAAGAACTATTTCTATTGTTAATAATTACGGGAGGTAGTGGTAGCACTTTGCGAGTTATAGGTTTACCCTTTAAGGGTTATAGCAAGTTTATATAAAACGTTAGATATATTTTTATCTTAGTTAGCAGTTTAAGCTTATAAGCGTATAGGCTTAATTTCTTCTTAATTTAGTATAGGCCTGTAAATTTCTAGTCTAGTTTCTTTAAGGGTCGTTAAGTCTTTAGGTTTTATATATTTAGGTAAACTATATTACTTTCCTTAAAGTCCTATATAGGAGCTCGTCCTTTATTTATATGCCATTTCTATACTATTTAAGCGTACGCTAATTTACTTTATAATAGTTCTATTAACTACTTTATTTAATTAACAAAGTTATACACATTAATTAGTTAAATCCTCTTAATTATAGGTCCTATTATATTAATTTTGGGTTATAGTTTAAATCTAAGTTAAGGGTTTTATCCGTAGGTTGCGTAGAACAGCGTTACGCCTATTAATTTATTTCTTATATTATTCGCAGTAAACTTAGCTAAAGATAGCTACTTTTCCCAGTTATCTTATAGGTAGGAGTAGTATATTTATATGTATTGTTCTATAATCGCGTTTATAATTTTAGTTTAACTATCTATCTCTAGATAAAATATAGTTAAAAGTTATATTTATATACTTAATTACTTATATAGGGCTTATTAAAAGTCTAAAACAAATTAGCTTCTATAGTTAAATATTATTAAATTAGTGTCTATACAAGTAGAGGTTGTAAATTATATTACGCGTAGAGCATATGCGGTAGGGGCCGCATAGCGTAGCGTAGGTCACCTAACTACCTACGGCCCGATAGATAGCCCGACCTTTACTACCCCTTTCTTTCTCTTTTAGTAGAGAAGACAGAGACGAATAAAACCAAGAACCAGTTACCTTATATTGTAATTATAGTACCCCCTAGGTGATACTAATACTGATTAGTGATATCACAGATTAGAATCCGGTGTTATTACAAAGAGAGACAACACGCGATCACTCCTACTAAGGCCCGTCAATCTCGTCGCGTTTACTAAGGAGAACCCTTCCTACCAAGGCCCTGGGAACTTAAAGAACTGGCTCCTACTAAGGCTTCGTCCGGTTCGCGTCCATCACGCAAATTAATACCCAGTACGACCTCTTTACTAAGTGCCAGTACCCCTAGCAGCTTCGGCAGCATCCCATAACCCAGCAGCGTCAGCAGCACCCCTACCT
>Ga0307515_10003861_pt1 | contig 31297 bp, 8 predicted proteins | sample 17_EM_MG_FD_194513 | JGI IMG/M metagenome (GOLD analysis project Ga0307515, IMG submission 194513) | Populus trichocarpa ectomycorrhiza microbial communities from riparian zone in the Pacific Northwest, United States - 17_EM | ecosystem: Host-associated > Plants > Roots > Unclassified | place...
CCCCGTATTAAATGCCCTACCTAGATAGATATAAGACCCTCCCCTACTAGTTAAAGTAGATGGTAAGAATAAGTACTTTATTAAAAGAATTAATAATATTAAGTATAATAAACGGAAACGCTAATATATATATCTTATAAAATAGAGAGGCTTTACTAAGTCCTTATAGGAACCCGTTAACTCTATAGGACTTATATAAGCCGTAAAAGACTTTTATAAACTCCACCTAGAACTACTATAGCCCCATCTCGCAGAAGCTTAAGTTTAAAGAGGGGGTACTATTATAGGACACCCCCGTAACACCTTATATACGTCTACCTATTTCTACTAACTTAGTAATTAAAGACTAACCGCGAAATAGTAATCTAACGGCAATCTAATAGCAATCTAATGGTAATCTATAGCATTCTGCCATATTCTGCTAAGTTCTACTAAATTCTGCTAAGTTCTGCTAGGACTATAACCTAAACCCTATTCTGCCTATATACGTATTAACTAAGCAACTAAGTCAACGATATATGCCCTTTCTTCCCGTTTTCCTACCTTCTTTCCTTATATAACGTCTTGACCTTCTTATACAGTTTATATACATAGCTTAATAATATCTACTTGCTATATATTATCGTCGCTTATACTCACTCCGTGATATAAAGGAAGTCTTAGAAATCCTAAATAATATTAATATTACTAAGTGCCTAAGTATCGGCGGTTTATCTTATGAAATCCTCCCTAAAATATTTCTATAGTTATAAATTAGCGTAGTATCTACTTTAGTAGAATAGGATATAGTATAGGAGAAAGCTATTAACTTATTTTACAGTATAAGTTATTATATTAATAGTAAATTCATCCTAATTTTTATTAATAAATTTTGTATACGTAGCTACCCCTAGTAGTAAGGAGTCTTCCTAGTTATTTAAAGTAGGCGTAGCTATGTTTTTAAAGGGAGGGGAGTGTTATTAGTTTAGGAATTATTGTTTAGTACACGTTTGTAATATATATTTATTATTTAGTACGCGTTTATAACGTATATTTGCGATTATAGGGCTTAGGACTAGTTCTAGCCTTAAATTATAAAGACTTATAAAGCGTGTTATTCTGCGTAATAGACGTAAGAATCCATAATCTTAAAAAGGCTTAAGACTAGTTCTAGCCTTTAAATCCTTAAATTTATAAAAGAGTTCTATTTAAGGTTTAGAACCTATTAGTTATATAAGGTAATATTACGTAGCTATAGTTCGTAGATAGTATAATAATTGTTATTATATATTCTTCCTATTTAAGGAAGGGTAAGGAGCTTAAGGCTCCTCACTACGCTAGTGCCGCGGCGACACGTAATAGCAACTTACCTCGCATAATAGCAACTTGCCTATATTCCCAATACTAGCAACTCTTCTTTTACGGTTGCTATCTATATATATATACCGCTCGACTAGCGTAATAAATATTAATCCTCTTTACTTACTATTGCTATTATAATATAAGTCTCGCTATCCTAAAATTTCCCTCTTAGTATATAGTGCTTTCTTACTTAAGAGTTATAGATAGATATCTTATTTAAAGGGCCGCTAAGGCGCTAGTAGTAAGCAAGCCAATAGCGATTTTCTATCTTAGGGATAGAAAATCCTAATTAGCTGGGTTAAGTCAGGGTCTATAAAATATTATACTCCCCCCTCTAAAAAAAGTCTTAGTAAGAGAATCTAACTAATTAGATAACTTTAACCGCTAGTTAAAGTTCCTAGATATTTTAAGACCTTATATAACTAAGAAATTTCTAGGGACTTCCTTTTAACCTAATCTTTAACTTATATATATAGAGTATTTATATTAATAAACGTCTCTAGTACCTTATTTAGGTTTACCTTTATTATTACATCTATTAGGTTATCTTGGCTATTAATCTATTAAATCTTAAAGAGTTCTTAACGCTTATAGGATTGCTAAAGTACTATAATATTAATTATAAGGCGCTTCTCCTTTATAGTACTAAGCTTAACTAGACACTTATAAAGGGAATATAAGTTAGTGTATACGATTATAGGGATAACGGGAAGTTTAAGTTAATCTATAATTATCTTTAGGGTAGTTTTAATTGTAATTACTATATTAACTCCGCTAACTATTCTATATATCTAACACCAAAACACTTTAGGTAATATATTTGCTCTTAGTTAAGCTCTAATAGATAAGATTGCTATAAATTATAAAGTTATTCTCTCTAGTAGATTCGTTTGCGATAATAATCTTATATCCTAACTAGGAGCTAAAATCTTTATTATTTATAAATAATCCATTAATAAATACAAAGAGCTTAGCGGTAGGAAGATTAATAGGCACGTAGAGTAGTCCCTAATTAAGATAGTTTATTTACTAGGAAAGACGCTTATTTAGGGCAAGGATATTATCCTTAGTTAGTTTCTAGTATTAGGCGGTAATAGAGAGATTAAATAAAGCCTTAGGCCAACAGATAGAAGTAATATAAGCTTTGTAAGCGCGTTACTCTACATATCCTTATTTTAGGGAGTTAATATTAATAACGTCAATCTTCTTGCCTTAACCCTTCTAGCGTAAAGTAATAGAATCCTTATTTAAGGAGAGGGTGCATTTATTAAAGAGTAATAGTGTTATTAAATTAAGCTTTTCCTTTAGCTTTACTATAAGATTTACCTTTACTAACTTATTTTCTTTAAGAGCTAAGAATTAGTCGTCTTCTAAGATAATTATATTATCAGTTTATATACTAATAATTTTAAATAGAGTTCCTATAGTTATAATTAAGAAGTATAGGTTAAATATAGAAGTAGTTATTAAAAGCTTCTCTTTATAGTGCTTACTATAGGTAGCCTACTAATAGGTTCCTGCCTCTATAATTTTATATAATGGCTTAAGTATAACTATAATTATATCTTTAGGATATTGGTAACGAATTTGCTTTAGAAGGTATACTAATATTAAGCGCTAAAGGTACGTCTTTAATTAGGTATAGGCCTAAGTAATATCTTATAAATAGACCGCTATTTTATTCTTTATTAAGGAGGGAGCTAATGCAATAATAACTCGCTAACTAGCTCGTTAAATTATAGGAGATTATATAAGAATTACCTCCTTACTATTATTATTATAACCTTAGATAATAAGCCTTAATTTCTTAAATAGGGCGTTAATAGCTTTGCCTTTAATCTTATTAACTATTCTTAACTTAAAGATACAAACTTTATCGAACTTAGTAGGGTTATACTTTTTAAATTTAAAGACTTCTCTTATAATAAGACCGTCGATCTCCTACTTATTAGATACTTAAAAAGGAGCTCCTAGAGTTATAATATAACCTTCCTTTTAAAGCTATTTTACGAGTTTAAAGTTAGCCTTCTCTTTAGCTATTATAAAGGCCATTAATAGCTTAACTCTACTCTTAATAGCGGTAACAAATTACTCTTTAAAATTAATAAGATATTAGCAATTTTGTAATCCCTTTAGGCGACCTCTACCGCGTCGTAGTTGCGGTATATCTACTATAATTATATTAGAATTGTAGTCGCCTTCTAAAGTACGTTAATTATATTTCTCCTTTAGGGTATCTTTTAGGGTATCCTATAAAGGCTTAAAACTATTATCTTTATAGTAAGGCTTAATAATAGTTAAATAGAATTAAGTAGGTCTATAAGGTATTTAAATAGTATAAGTCTAATTATCTATTATAATAAGTTAATATAGGCCTAACTATTCTCCCTTTTTACGCTATACGTATACCTTAGACTAGAGTGGTAGATTAAGCGTAGTTAAAGTATTTAGGCCATTTCTTATTCTTAGTGCGTTGTTAACCTAGCGTATAGCATAGAGATATTACACCTCCTTTATTACCTTGTAAATAGCCTTAGCTTATTATATAATAAAAGGAAATAGTAGAGAATTATTAGTTATTTAAGGGTAAGCGCTAAAGACTAGTAATATAGGTATAAGTCCATCTGGGCTAGCGGAATTATTAATAGCTTTAATAGCCATTTATAAGGTAAGTTCTTTACTAGCATCCTTTAGTTTTAAAGAGATAATCTTATATATATGGCGTAATAGTATATAATATTGCTTTACTTTTCTAATACTATTATATGCCTTAATAGGGACTTCCTTAACCTCAATTGCTATTACCTTTATCTATTATTAAAACTTTATAGATAAGAAGTTCTTTTCTACGTTATAGACAATTTAATTAGGGGGTCCTAGGTAGATATTAATCTAGTATAATTAAAGGGTATCCTATACGTTCTTAGCTAATATATCCTTTAAGAATCGTACGGCTTAAAAGGAGGTTAAAAAGTTAATAACTTAGAGTACTAGCTTGCCGCTAAGATATATAACGTCAATAATAATATAGAAGTTAAAGTTGTAGTTATCTTTAAGGGTAAACTTAAATCGGCTAGGGGACTTCTAGTTTATTTAGTAGTAATAGCAGTACTTTATAAGATACTTAATTGCCTTAACCTTAACTTTATAGCCTACTCGCTAAAGAACCCTAAGCAATTAATAAACTAATAGGTAACTAAAACGACGGTATAGTTAATATAACTCTAACTTAATTAAATAGCTCTAAGTAACACTTTTTTCTAGTTATTAAAGGAGCAGCTATAGGTAACCCTATTTACGTATAATAGGCACCCGATTATCTCCCTATATAAGCATATTCTTAAAGTTATTAAGCTTAACGCCTAATTTATCTATATCCCTAATATAGAATAGAAATAGGGTGTTTGCGGAAATAATATAGAAAGTAATATATCCTAAGGGGGTTTAGACCCTAATTATGCTGAAAGAGATTATAGTACCTTTACTAAAACAAATTGTATATTAGCCTACCATTAATTAGTTAATCTAAATAGAGCTATTAAGCTACTAAAGAGCTTAAACTTAAGGTTTTTCTACTATAGATACTCCTGCAGCTCCTATATCTAGTATAATACTATAGAAGACGTTTGCTAAGTATCTATTATTAAAGGAAAACGCGGAACTTTCCCTTAGCTCGTTAAAGATATCTAACTTTATAATAGAATGGAGCGTAGATTAGTTATTAAGAATAGCGACGGTTTATATACTATCTACCTTACTATACTTAGTAAAGTATTAGTTAGGAGAGTAGTCCTTAATTTCTATATCCATAAGGAGCTGTTTAGTCTTATTAACTTTACCCTTAAGATCTTCTACGCCTTTATATTAAACTAGGAAGCTTTAAAAGTAGGCTATAATAACCTTACAATTTCTAACATTTCTTATACTCTAACGGAACTTATTATATGCCTCTTTTTACTTATTAAGGGAGTGTCTAGTTAACTAGTAATTTAGCTTCTTATAAACGTAGCACTTTTTCTAGTAATTACTTTAAAATAAACCTCTATAAGGACCTCCATAATTACCTTATAGTCAATATTAATTACACCCTCTACTATATTCCCTACCACGGCTACTATATATTTAATTAGTCTAGTTATAATCGTGTTAGTTAGGAATACTTAGTTAGGTAGGGTTTTCGGTATAGAACTATTAAGATTTTTATATTTATATTATAGTACCTATAGTAAAGCGTAGCTTAGTATATACTTCTTTAAACGTATCTATAAGTTTATATAGCGCTAAGTTATACTTAGGAACGCTATAGCATACTAAAATAACCTAGTCCCTTAGGCTGTTCTTATTTTAGTAAGTTTTAGTAAGGCTATATTAGATTTTCTAGAGTTTATTAAAGAGTAGTTAAAGGCACTCTAAATAAGTCTTTATTAAGTTAGAAGCAATAACTCTCTAAAATATAGTCTCTCGCTATTTAGATATATAAAGTTAGCGATTCTTATTAGTTTTAAAGTAGGCTTTAGTAAGCTAAAGTATTATATTAAAGCTATAGTTTTTACCTATAATATAGTTATAATAGAATGTTACTACCCGTCCCTTTAACATAATAGAGAAAGCGTAGTAGTATTAATAGCATTAAATTTTAACCTTATTACAACAGTTATAAAAGACCTATAGTTTTACTCTGAGTATATTATATAGTTCTCCTCTAAACTTTTTTTCTTCGTCTAAATATACCTTTATTAGATTTATAACTTCTTATAATAGAGGCTTACCGGTTAGCTAGGATAGAGGGGGTAGAGATAGCAGAGGGGGTAGTAGAAGAGCACCTTTAAGTAGGAGGGCACCTCCTAATAGGAGAGTACCTCTAGGTAGGGGATTAGCGTTCTAGGGGTTTTAATATAAATTAAAGTTGCCTTCTAAAGAATATAGGTTAGTTTTAGGTTTCTATAGTTAATATATAATCTTAGCTTCCGTCTATACTAGTTCTTTTATACTAATAATAACGGCCTAAATATTGCTAGTAATTAGGTTACTATTCTTAGTAACGTATACCCCATTTTTATAAAGGAAGTCTTAGAAATCCTAAACAATATTAACATTACTAAGTGCTTAAGTGTCGGCGGTCTATCCTACGAAATCCTCCTTAAAATATTCCTATAGTTATAAATCGGTATAGTGTCTACTTTAGTAGAATAAGATATAGTATAGGAGAAAGCTATTAACTTATTTTACGGTATAAGTTATTATATTAATAGTAAATTTGTCCCAATTTTTATTAATAAATTTTATATACGCAGCTACCCTTAGTAGTAAGGAGTCTTCCTAGTTATTTAAAGTAGGCGTAGCCATATTTTTAAAGGGAGGGGAGTGTTATTAGTTTAGGGATTGTCGTTTAGTACGCGTTCGTAATATGTATTTGTTATTTGGTACGCGTTTATAACGTATATTTACAATTATAGGGCTTAAGACTAGTTCTAGCCTTAAATTATAAAGACTTATAAAGCGTATTGTTCTGCGTAATAGACGTAAGAATCCATAATCTTAAAAAGGCTTAGGACTAGTTCTGGCCTTTAAATCCTTAGATTTATAGAAGAGTTTTATTTAAGGTTTAGGACCAGTTCTAACCTTAAAAGACAGCTTCCTCTAGCATAAGTAGCACTGGTATAATGGCTCGTCTCTTTATAGTGGAATACCTAGCTATTTTATAGTATAACAGTAAAGTTAACCACTAATTAGTGTTAGTTACATAAGGTAATATTACATAGCTACGGTTCGTAGATAGTATAATAATTGTTATTATATATTCTTCCTGCTTAAGGAAGGGCGAGGAGCTTAAGGCTCCTCGCTACGCTAGTGCCACGGCAATACGTAACAGCAACTTGCCTCGCGTGATGGCAACTTGCCTATATTCCTAACAGAACCAGTTCTAACCTTAAAAAACAGCTTCCTTTAATATAAGTAGCACTAGTATAGTGGCTTATCTCTTCTTAGTGGAATACCTAGCTGTTCTGTGGTATAATAGTGAAGTTAACTACTAATTAGTATTGGTCTTATAAGGTAATATCACGTATCTATAAGTTATAGATAGTATAATAATTGTTGTTCTTGTTCTTACTTAAGGAAGGGCGAGAAGCTTAGGGCTCCTCGCCACGCTAGTGCCGCGGCAACACGTGACGGCAACTTGCCCTACGTGACGGCAACTTGCCTTACGTGACGGCAACTTGCCTCGCGTGATGGCAACTTGCCTATATTCCTAACATAGATTATAGTTAATAAATACCTAAATAATAAGTTTATCTAAGAGACGCTTAAGCTAATTTAAAATTGCGTTAGATATAATAAAGTCTTATAAGAAATACTACGGTAGACTTATTAATAGGCTAGGTATATAGGTAAATATAAAAAATAAGATCTAACCACGGAGCAAGTACCTAATAGATTAACTCTAATTATATTCTAAGATTTACTACAAAAAGAGAGCTGTCTAAGGTAGGGACTGTAGTCCTTTAAATATATAACCTAACTCTTAAGAAAAGTACGTTAGTATATTAGTACATCCGTATGTTAGTACGTCCTACATTCCTATATTCCTATATTCTTACGTTTTAAACTCGCTCCGTAACTTATTATATAACTTAGCTACTTCTTATCCTATAGTTTAACTAGTTTTAGCACCTTCTACGCTTCTACTACTAATATAAGGTCTATAATATTATCATCCTCTCTATCTTCGTCTTTAAAGATATCTCGTACCTCTAAGTCGTTAATTAGAGGTGTAGTATTCCTATCTTTAATTTAATGACTTATATTATTCCTAATACCTTCTATTAAATCCTTATACTTTAACTATTACAACTAGCTTATTTCTATTATCTCTCTACTTAGTAAAATTATACTATTCTATTCTTATTATACGGGAGGGGTTAACTTATATTATAACTACGACTTTATTTAGTTACTAACCTTTCTCCTATACTAAGTATATAAAATTAAATATTTAATTATCCTATAATATTTAATCTATCTCTAACGCGAAGCATCCGCGTCTTATTGTTTTTTATAGGCATTTACTATATTATCTAATTTATTATAGGGTCTTATATTTAATCTAAGGCGTTTTACCTTAAAGGTAAACTTGCCCTAGCTTTTACTAAAGTATAAAAGCCTTATAATAATAGGGAGTATACTTATCTTAAAGAACGGCGAGTGTTTAATACTAAACTAGCCGCTTTCGTTTAACTTGCCTATCTTAAAAAGGTCTATAAGAAGGTCTATTTAAGAAGTTGAAACTAGCTAAATAGGGTCTTAAGAAGGAAGAGGCTCAAGGGGATTTATATCTAATAGAGAGGGAAATAGCTCCGAGTACTTCGGTAGCTAATCCTCTTAGGTCCCCCTTAGGTAATTTCTTCCGATACTCCTACACCTTTTTTATAGTATTCTTTAAGTTCTGTAGTAGCTCCTAGGTAGTTTTATTATAGCCTATCTAGGTGTTGGGGGTAGTTGTACCCCTAGTCCGCCAACGCGAATCGAGCAATATAATGAAATCGTCCTTATAATACGGTTAAGGCGCTGACAGTCTCTACTCTGAAAAGAATACACAGCCAGACTTAGCTATCAAAACTGCTTCAATCGTTCATCTCCAAGCTATAGTGTTTCTTAAAGTATCTCCCCTCTCGTCCACATGTATCCGCCTCAGGATCGCACCTTACTACACACTGTCAACCAGTGATAGAACTGGATTGGAGGCTATTTGGAGCTCCAGATGGAGCACCCCTTTCAGTGGATTTGGATCGATTGATTTGATTGGTGGAGTGGCGTGGATTGAAGCTGGTGGAGCTCCTGGAGCTCCATAGCTTATACCTCTTTAGGAGGAGGATTAAGCGTCTAGTAGTTAGTGCGTAGTAAATAGCTAATTAGTGGTACTCCTTATGGCAGGGCGTCTGAAAATTATAGTCTCAGCCACCTAATATTTAACTCGTGTCCATCGTCTAGTCCTAACCGCTGCCTACCTATATCCGGCGCCCTCCTTGAAGCTCGTCCTTACTGCCTACCTTACTATTACCACCTCTTCCTTAGTGTTGTTCGCTATGCCCCGGGTACAGCAGTACCTCTTCCCTCTACGCGTATCTTCTGCCTCTGACGATATTATCCTTACCCCGAAATCGATTAATCCGAACGCCGTTAATGCTATAAAGGATATAAAGGAGTTCCGGCTAAACAGTAAGGTGTATATTTGGTGTGGAGCTTTAACAAAGCTAGTACTACATATAAAGCAGCGTACGTCGCCAATATGGAAATAGGGCGAGGATATTATAGAAAAGGGCGGCGATTAATCTAAGCAGTATTACTACTGCTACCTGTATAAGAGGCAGAAGCGTTAGTAAGAGCTTATAGTTATTTTATCTGGAAGATTAACTGCCCTGGAACACCTTGCTAAGGATTATCATATAGATAAAACAACGGGTAAGCTTTTTTTACTAAAGCCGTCTAATTTGGGACAGCCGATGATTGAGGAGTATCCTAAATAGGCCTCTCTTAATAGGATGAAAACGTTTACTAGCTTTAAGGCGTTGCTTATGCGCTAGATTGTCTGCTACCACGTTACCTTCTTCTAATTTAAAAACACCTACTTCCGCCAGCTATTATGCTTCCTATATTTGGGGCTTAATAAGCTCTTGCCACGGGCAGCTTATACAATTAGAAAGTGGGTAATTGAAGCATATAATACTTATAGGAAGGCCTTAAAGTTGGAGCTTGCCCAGGCTTACAGCGTGATATTAATATCCTTCGACTTATAGACGTTACCGAACTCCTACGCGGTCCTTGGTGTTTTAGCCCACTTTATTAATAAGTAGGGTAGGCGACGGCAGGTTGTTTTAGGGCTTTATAAGGTTCCTAGTGAATATAGCGGCGAGAATATAGCAGCGGCCCTAATTATCCTATTTAGGGAGTACGGTATCTAGGGCAATATTGGATATTTTATGGCGGATAACAACAGCATAAATAATAAGTGTATTAACCTTATTTTTCGAACCCTTTATAAGAATATGTCAGCAAAGTAACGGAAGGCTTATTGGCTGCGTTGTTTTGGCCATATTACTAACCTCTATGCTTAATCCTTTATTATAGGGAAGGACGCTAAAAAGGTTTATAAGGAGCTTGATGCTGCCTACCGGGAGGGTGATATAAGGAAGATTAGAAAGCTCTGGCGCAAGTAGGGGGCTGTTGGTTTGCTTTATAACCTCGTCCAGTATATCCGTATAACCCCTTAGCGCTGTAACTTCTTTAAAAGGATTAAGATAGGAGGTTCGTTAGCCGAATTTAATAGACTATAGGTAGGTAATATTCGCCACCTCATCTAATTGGCTGCGGAGGTGGAATTATAATAATCCTTTTTCTACGCTCGTAATCTGACTTACCCTATACACCTCTACTAAAACGATACTAATAAATTTAATAGCTTATCTAAAACAACGCGACACGATAGAATTCGCTATTTATGGCAATTAGCCGCTTTCTAAACTGCCGCGAACGTGTACAGGAGTTCTGCCGTACCTATACGCCCTTACCTAGCTCAAAGCCTCTTACTAAGGATGATATTTTGCAAGAGCGCCACTAGTAAGAGCTTGGCTACCTTTACGACCACCTTAAAACCTTCTATAAGGCTACTATTATGGTAGAAGGCAACCAGACGAATATTAGCGACCACTTTACTACATTAGATTGGCTTTTACTCTGGCTTTAAGATGCTAAGTAGAGGTTCCTAGAGCTTATAAAAACGAAGTATTGTTTACCTAATATAAAGAACTATAAATATTTAGCTAGCTGCGCAGAGGCTGCGTAGATAAAGTGCGAGAAGTACTATTTGAAGGCAGATGAGACGGCTGCGTACTATGCAGCGATAGTTCTTAATCCGACTTTAAAGCTACAGTAGTTTAATAATAAGTAGGGGGACCACCCAGTAAAGAAGGATTAAATTTAGAGGGCAGTAGATGTAATAGAGGAGCTTTGGGGTAAATATAAAGGCAAGCAAGTATCTAATAAGTTGTCTCCCTTCTTAATAAGAAGCCAAATACCATAACGAACTCGCGATTAAATATGTAAGATATTTACTTCTGCCAAAGCTTATAAACGCCTTAAGACGGCTTATATATTAGATGACTTCTCTACGCCTCTAGCAATCGATTACTATAAGGACTATATTAAGACGAATCCTCTGCGGCTTACCGAGCATAAGCTTAACGAATTTAACATCATTAAATACTGGAACGACCGCTATTTAAGCTAGCCTACTCTCGCCCGCTTCGCCCTTAATATCCTTACTATACCACCTATGTCGGATAAGTGCGAACGGCTGTTTAGCAGCGCTAAGATACTACTTAAGGACCGCCGCTCGCGGCTTTAGATGGACATAATTGAAGCAAATGAGAGTCTTCGCTACTCGTACGGGCCGCTGCTAAAAGGGACGTTTGATAATAAGGACGTGGCGGAGGTAGAGGCCGAGGAGGGGACTACATAGATGGCATCATTTGATGAATATAAAGCCGCAGTCGCGGAGGTTTTAAAGAAGCTGGCTACTTACGATGAGGAAGGTGATAAGGCGGAGGCTGAGGTGGACCGTTAAGTGAGTGCTACTAGGGGTAGGCCTTTGGCAGAGCAACTAGCTAATCTAGAAGGCGACGATATTACTAGCGAGGTGGAGGAAGCCAGTGAGGATAGCGGTGAGGATGACGATAAGGATTAAGGGCATTAAATTAGTGAGATTTGCACCCAGATTCCTTAACACCAAAAGGTTGCCAAGACTTATATGTATATACTATTAATAGTATAGTCACGTGCTGGAGCTCCTGGAGCTCCACCAGCTATTTGCTGGATGGAGTGGATTCGAGCCTTAATCCACTCCACTCCAATCCATTTCCATCACTGTCACTGTCAACCATATCCGCATCAGGCATCTCCCTCTTCTGGACTTGCATCATGAATCTCGTTCCTCCTTGGACTGACTCTGGTATCAAATCGAAGGCGTAGTTCAGGCTAAGTTTGTCACACAACTCCTGCCATCTGTCCTCGCGATTTGTGTGGTTTGATGCCTCACGAGCATATATCACCTTGTCGACGCAGATGTCCCTGCCGATGTGTGCCTGGATTTTGACGATGTTACCCGCCGCAATCTCTTCAACCCAGGTTGGCTCTTTGATGATCGGCGTTCTCTCACTGAATAAAACTGAATCTGTCGCAGCCCTTGTCCAGGGACAGCTGCAGCAGCGGCAGTCGATATGGCATCGGGAGCGTGGTGGCCAAAGTTCCGCCAGTTTCAGCTCACAATTCGGGTGCTTTACGGCAAATTCAACATAGGGATACATATCATATATAGTACCGGGCCAGCACGGGGGGAGTGGGCGGTTGCAAGTCCAACAGCGTTTAAGCCCAATCTCCAGTTTTTTAATCCACTTGGTGTTTTCAGCACCCATATCCTCACACCATTCTCGAAAGCGGGAAGCCATGCAGATAGATTTGGCTGGGTGGCCTTGGCGGTCGAGTATTTCGCCTGCGTAGAAAAAAGTATTCTCGCCGTAGTAGATGGATATAGCTTCTTTGCGAATTTGACTAGATATTTGCAAGAGCGACAGCGTCTTGGCCCGAGGCTTACTGTCCTGCCAAACACCTAGGTCGCCACTCCGACCCCTTTCGCTAATTATAATTTCACCTTTAAAGTGAAGAACCTCCCTATAGATTTGATTACGCAATTCGCCGGAAAGATCCATGAAGCCGACCCTAGGTGTGGTGGTGAGCGTAGGTACTTTACTCCTATCTTGGTCCTGAATTTTTTTAGGCTGAGCTTTTTTGGTCCGTTGTTGGTTGGATTTCTCCTCCTGGTCTTGTTGAGATAACCCCATGGTTTTCTTTATGCTGGATTTTTGTTTTGATGCTAGATTCTGTTTCTTGGTCGGTGTCTTAGTAGGGTCGCCGGCCTTGCCGACTCGTCTAGGTTTGCGGAAGACCGCCATCGGAAGACGAAGTAAGTAGTTCCTACGATGTTTGGTGCGATACTGGACTAGGGGTTGGTGATATATATAACGGCTCGCACCACCATATATTAGGGCGCCTGGAGAGTGTGTGAGGTTTAAACTAAGATTTTGACACCCTCTAGTTAAGTATTAGTTAAGTTCGTTAGAGCCTTTCTAAATAGAGATAATTTCCTGACGGTTGCTAGGATCAAGTAACGTACCGTAGGGATAAATCTCGAAATGAAAGAGCAGCTTAAATATTTTAATAGAGAATGAGGACTAACGAAGGTGGCTGGGTTTGAATTGGAGGATTTCGCTGGTCGAAGAGAGTGCGAAGTGAAAGAGAAACGCTCCAGGTTTGATGAGCCCAAGTTGCTGCTCTGCTGGTTGTCTGCCTAGCAGGCGCCTACAGAGTTGAAGCGGACGCGGTCTCCAAGGTTGGTTAGCTGCAACGCTAAACCTGTAGAGGGCCCTCACGGAGTTAATGTCATTCATCAAAGGCGTTTTTCTTGGAGAGCTGACCGTCAGAAGATTTGATTCTCTCAAAAGAAGATTCCCAACTACTAAGGTTTGACGATGTAGGCTCGGCACAGGTAGGGCTGAATGCCAAGCATTGAAATTGGCGGGGATCTGGCACTTCCGACAAAATATCTTCAAATTAATCCCAACCTCCCACTAAAGCTAACTATGGCCAAGCCTCTCCCGGGCGACGCGGCAGTTTTAAAATTCTGCGCGATCTTCTGGACGTATTAGCCTTTTCCAATAGCTATTTCGCTTCTGCGATACAACAAGTGCACCTTACAGTAGTAGAGGTACAGGTTTCGCAGGTCCGCATTTTGCGCCTTCGCTAACTACCTTATCTCATAAATCAGACGCTCCGTAGTAGATTTTGGTTACGGGGCAAGGGAAGCACGTGCAACGGCTCCCTATACCCCCTCCCCCCAAAATCTTCTGCGGAGCGTCTGAGAGCTTATGGGCGTCGTTTTGGTGGTAACCCATTGTTTTAAAAATCAAATTTTCTTCATTTTTATCTTCTTTTACGTACCACAACTTGAATATATAAGTTATAATATTTTTTTAATGTAATAAATTCTTTAAGTAATTTTATATCGCGATATATATATTATAGTCCTATATCTATAATATTAAAGGGGGAGATACAGCATTGAAAAAGGTAAGTAATTCTCTAAAATTTCTCCAACTTAAAAACTTTTTAGACTTCGAGGCCGCCCAACGCCGTTTGAAGGTATTATAGCCCTAGTTGGGGAATAATTAACCCTTATATAATAGTCCTTTACGGATACTTTAGCCTAGGAGCGGGCTATACTAGAGGCTTAGTATTAGTAATTAATCGAAGCAATTTATAAAGAACTCCGTAATATTAATGTACTTACGTTAAAAACCCTAATATTAATGCCGCCTATAAACAAGATTAAAATAACTATATCTAAGCCTAGCCTGTTAAACGCGAACCTTAAACTAGTAATAGTAGCTTAGCTTTTTTCCTATTATTTTTAGATTAGATATTATTTAAAAGTAGTAGGACTATATTAATCACAGACCGCTATTATCTTCCTCCTAGTTATAAGTCTTAAAGTAAGCTAGTAGTACTAGCTAGATATCCTAATCTAGTAGTAAAGATCTTCTCTAGAGTATTTTCTAGGCAGTTTAATAAGGAAATAATCCTATAGGACTTTAGTAGAGAATAGTCTTCCTTATTTACTTTAGGGAGAATAACTTCCCGAGCTTTTCTCTAGACCTTTAGTTAATAGCCTAAGGTAAATATAATCTTATAGGTTCTATATAGAAGATCTTCTATAATAGGGTAGGCTTTTTATAGAATTATAAAGGATAGCCTATCTGGCCCTAGGGCATTTTTATTAGAGCTAGAGAATATTACTTATTCAACTTTATGAGATAACGGTTCACCACCCATTTTTTCTTTCAATCTACCGTCCTAACCCTATCCCTAGCCATTCTAACATCACAAGAAAAAGGCAACACTCACACCCCCCTGGGATTCCGCTACGCCTCCGCATTCCGCTTCGCCGTCGCCTGCGCCGTCATCTTCAGCGCTGCCGGCGCATCATCCCACGGCATGACCAGCTCGACAAAGCGCAAGCGATCCGCACTCGCGAACTCCGCGTCCGCAAACAGCTCCTCGACCTGCTGCTTCGACGTGACGCGGTACGTCCTGACGCGGTCCGGGGGCGCGCCGAACGCCGCGGGCAGGGCCTTGTAGTCCCAGGGCTGGATGTCGTTGTAGGGCTCCTGCCAGCCATGGATGTAGCGCTCGATGGTGTAGCCGTCGTTGCAGAGGACAAAGATGATGGGGGTCAGGCGGTTGCGGATCATGGTGCTGACCTCCTGCGCGGTGAGCTGGAAGGAGCCGTCGCCGGTGAAGAGGATGGTGCGTTTGATGCCGGCCTCGGCGGCCGCGAGCGCGGCGCCCTGGCACGCGCCGGTGGCGTAGCCGATGCTGCCCCAGAGGACTTGGCTGATGGCGGTCACGTCTTTCGGGAAGCGGGTTTCCCAGATGCCGAAGTTGGAGGTGCCGGTCTCGGTGATGACGATGTCGTTGGGCCGCAGCCACTGGCCGAGCCGCGGCCAGAACCAAGCCTGTGTGATGGTCGGCTCGAGCGAGAGCAGCTCGTCGGCGGGGATGTTGTTGTTGGGGATGGGCCCGGATTCGATGTTCAGGCTGCCCATGCGCTGGCACACTTTCTGCAGCACGCCGTTCATCCTGACCCCCGGGTATTCCGAGTAGCGCACGCGGACGTAGTTGGAGTGGAAATCGATGGTCGAGAGCTGGCTGATGCGGTAGGTGAAGCCGGCGGTGTTGAAGTCGGATTTGATGGCGCCGATGCTGAGGATGAGGTCGGCAGACTCGACGCGCTCGCGCACGCCAGCGTTGGAGCCGCTGCCTGCGTACACGCCGCCGTAGTTTGGGAGCGTCTCGTCCACAGCGCCTTTGCCCATCGGCGCTACGAAGGTGGGAATGCCTGATTTCTCGACTAGTTCGTGGACTTCGTCGAGGACCTGGCAGGTTTAGTTAGGTCTGAAGCTGAGGCTGGAGAGTGAAGAATGGAGAGCGAAGAACATACTCTGTGTCGGATTGCACAGGCATCGACTAGGATTACGGGGTTTTTGGCTGCGTGTAGATACTTTAGAACAACTTCCACCACATAGGCCTCTTTTTCTTCCTCATTGGGTGGGTAGCTCAGATCCAACGGTGTATTTAGTCTGTCACCCTCGATCTTCTCCTGCACAATATCCGTGGGTAGAGATATGTATACGGGGCGAGACTTCAACCAGCACTCCCGAATTGCATTGTCAATCAGCGTGGCAGCTTCGTGTGGGTCGTTGAGAAGTGAGGTGGCGCATGAAACTTGTCTAAATATCCTCGAGAAGACGTGGAAATCGCCATTTCCAAGAGTATGATGAAGGAGCATGCCATCTTTCCGAGCTACAGTGGAAGGACAGCCGACTATGTGGACGATAGGAACGTATTCGGAGTAGGCACCGGCGATGGCGTTGACGGCGGAGAGCTCACCCACACCGAAGGTGGTGACGATGACAGAGATGCCTTTGACGCGAGCATAGCCATCTGCTGCGTAGCCTGAGAGAGGGAAGAAGAGCGCATCAGCCGGGACCGTGCATGTTTCCGGCATATCCGCCGGTGGAGGGGTAATTCAGTTGAGGGAAGGCGGGGCATGTGCTTACCAGCATTGAGCTCGTTGACATTGCCAACCCAGTGAAGGCCAGCCTTTGGAATATAATCCAAAGCGACGAGGTTATAGTCACCGGGCACGCCATGCACTGACCGGACACCTACTTCATGGAGACGCCTGAAGAGATACTAAAAAGAGGGTGAGTCTGGAGCAGTTGCAGTTGCAGTAGCGGATGAGGCAGGATGTGGTTATTCACCTCTGCAACGTCAATTGGATTCTTAAGAGCTTGAGTCCTAATGTCGGTAGCCATGATGAGCGAGGTATGAGAATTGCAAGCAGGATAAGAGGATGAAAGCGTGAATTGGGCAGGCAGTCAACTTTTATTCTTACTTTATTCTTACACGAATGACCTATCTATGACGATTTTGGTGGGACTATTAGTCGGAGCATGACAGTGCATTAGTTATCACCCTATGTGGCCTGACTCCAATTACCAACACACGTTAGTCGCAATCAAGCATCTGTCGGTTGATGCACCAGCTCTGAGTAAAAGGCTTAACGCATGCAGCACGCTGTCTGTCAGGTCCAGAGACGGCATGACTAAGGAGCCAAGTCGCCAGTCGCAGCCACCCGACAAGGGACGGCTGCGAGCCATCAGCGATCCCGGCAGCTAGCGATTGATGCGACGAGCGAGAGTGGCTAAGCTGGCCAGCCTATTCCGTGCGCCCGTCAGAATGAGTGAATGAGGAATGGACAGTAAAACGCGTGCGGCTCCCTCCACATCTCGAGCCGTGCATACAGATATAACGTCAGATGAGATGATAACGTTACTTTCTACCGCTCCACCAACTGAAACCCGGGAGCTGGCCTCCCCTGGCCCGCATTGGTGGATATCGGAAGACCAGAACAGGGACTGAAATTGAGTCGAGTAGCAGAGCAGCACCCAACCACCTAAATTACACGACACCACACGCAACGAAGCCAGCTATTTTGAAGCACCCACGCCCATAAACACCCAAAATGAAAGGTTTCACAAGCAATTACTACCAAACTTGCCCCGGCCTCGCCGTGCATAGCTGTCTTATAGCTTCCTGCGAGAGTGCGGCGCTGTAATCGCAAAGCAAGGAGAGCACCACTGATTAAGCCATTTGTTTGAGGGATCCTTCTCAGATCGGACATCTATCAGCGGTGATATGGAACCCGGTAGTAACAATTCAAATGTTAGAGGCATGTTTCTTAAAAGAGAAATAGATATACCAGATTGAGAACCTTTGAGAGGTGCAGACGTGGCAAAGTAGGCGTGTCCCGCCTCGGAGCACGGACTGCTGGGAAACTAGCAGCCTTCATCGTTCGACCTTGCAGCTGAGCACTCCAGGGTTTTCAATCGCTACCATCACCAGGCCCTGTATCTTAACAGGCTTGCGAATCTACTCGTTACATCTCACTATTACCGCCAAACCATATCGTGAGTCTTTCTGCATTTCCTCAAGCCTTCCACAAACCCTCCCCATCACTTCACCGCGTCTACTGCCAACACCTCCGCACCGCCTTGACTTCCACCAACTGTAGCCGCCGACACAAGCCTTGCTTCACCTCGTCGAGCCTTATTGCTGACCTTCTTTCCAAATCTTAGTTCCAACGGTCGTCCACATACCGTTACACCGCCAAAGCCGCCATTCGTATCATCGCCATTGGACTAGAGCCCGCCGTCGATTTCTGTCGCTCAGCGCAAGACGCCACAAAACCTCCGCGCCTCACTCAGCTCCACACAGCTTCTTCTCCCGTCATCCAACCTTATAACACACCGCCGTTGCGCACAACACCGACAGAGAAAAGGTTTTTGACAATTCCGAGCCGCGGCGCATCTTCATCATGCGGTGACCAAGGCCATTAGCGCCTCATCACTCTGAGGAGTAGTCCTTTGCGTATCCTTAGTTCCTATCATGACAATTGGGCCCCGACAACGTTCTTCGTCCAATAGATCTAATACCTCTGACCGTGGCCGCCGCGGTCCTCCTACTCCTCTCTCCACATGCAGAGCCCAGCTTGCCGTACCTTCAGACCTAGTTTTGAACGACGTGTCCGGCATTAATACCGCATCATCATCTCTGTTAATACCTTCGCACGGGTCTGGCTCGCCTTATTCACCACCCTCTGCAGGAAATACACCACACCCATCAAGTCCACGGCCTAGAGCGCATACTTTCGCAGACGCGAACATTCTACACCGGCAGCAAACCTATCGTCGAGAGCCGACATCAATCATGCATCCACAGTATATTCCCCCTCCACCTCCTCAGCCGGCAACCTCAGCTACCCATGGAATGACATTACCCCCACCGCCGCCGAGGCCGCTCCAAGTACATGGTGTAACAATACCTCCCCCACCTCCCAGCCAGAACTACGGCTGGGGTGCTCCTCGACAGTATATGTCCCAGCCTAACAGCGCCCATGCTGTGTACAACCCAAATGCATATCAAAATTACCAGCAATCCCAGATCCCTCCTCCGCCGCCTACCGATCAACCCCTTACTTCTGCGACCTACATTCCTTTCGGGGAGTCCTTTGGTCCAGGCGTAGGAATTCCACCCTTGCATACACCATCCAGGTACCAGGAGCAGTCGTACTACCGGGACGACGGCCAACCATATTCTGCCGCTACAGATACCTCCCAGTCAGCACCCAATTTTGGTGTCGCTTCGCCTGGAGAGAATGGGCAGTATACTGAGAACCGTGGGTATCCTCATGTCCCACCAACACCTACTACCAACAGCCGTTCACACCTCAATATACCTACTCGAGAAGCTCAGGAGTATAATACCCCAGGACCTCCAACTGCTACATTACAAAACCCACAAACTCACAGCAGCGTTTATCATCCTCAAGACAGCGCAGGACCCACCCCTATCTCACCCTCCGGTGCTGCTTTACAGTGGCCGCTTGACCGTGTCCTAATCTGGCTTTCGAGCAATGGGTTCTCCAAGGATTGGCAGGAGACATTTAAAATTCTCAATCTGTACGGCGCAAACTTTCTGGAGATTGGTCGGGGCCATGGCAGCAAAGGGAACGTCGCGATGATGCATCAAGTTATATTCCCACATCTGGCGAAGCAATGTACTGCAAGCGGCACTGGATGGGATCAAACTCGCGAACGAGACGAAGGGAGAAAGCTCCGACGGCTAGTTCGCGCCATCGTGGAAACCGGAAGCTCCAATAATGCTAGAATGCCGCCGCAACGACGCCTCTCTTTAAGCCTCGCAAGCGCTGGAACAGAAAGCACCGTGGAAAATTCGCCTTATCTTGGTCGTCCGGATTGGGGCTCAACTCCTAGCACAGCCGGTGCAGGTGAAGATAGTCCCGGAAGGCAGATGCCCATGGCTATGACATTGAATTCACCAGCATCGGCATCAGCAGCACCCCGACGAATCTCAACTCAGAGGAACTTTACTGTCCCAGCTATTGGTCAACCTCCTGACTACCTCAACGAAACTTCTAATCGTAGCGCTTACTCTGAGAAAGTGTTGAGAAACCTAGACGGCAGTTCATCCAAGAAACACAGTCCAAGCACTTCCGGCGAGTTCAGCGCTGGCGGAGCTTTTGGCATGAATCATCGGGATGCTATGAGGCAGGCAAGCCCACAGCACAGCCCTGGTCTGCCATCAGCCCGGCTGGCTACTAATGGTAATGGATTGAGCTCATCGCTAGGCTCATCTGGGGCTCGTTATTATAACCATCACCGAGCGAACAGCTCGGAATCAAACCTCTCCAATATTGCAACAGCCGGCTCCGTCATCGGTTCAGGTCCACCTTCAGGAAGATCTTTTGATAACCGAAACGAGAGTCGAAACGAGATCAGAAGAAATGGCTATGATGGCTCTCGCCCCCCTCCGGTGGACATAACCGGAAAGCACAGTAGTGCGGAAATACCTACGAGCGCCAAAGAGCACAAGGGCTTCTTACCTAAATTTATGCGGCGAGATAAGAAGAGGGACGAGAACCACGCATCCCCTGACGAGTCAAGTGTTGATTCTCCTACAAGTCCTGTGGGTTATCGCCACATGCCACCCAACGCACCGTTTGCGAAGTCAGCCATGAATTCCAGTGATGTTTCTATCAATGAGCGACCTCCATCAGGGCGATCTGCTCAAGCTGATAATGAAAAACCGACCGGACGTGGACGTGCGTCGACAAGGGATGGAGAACCCAGGAGATACGCTTTTGTCACTCCCGATGGATGGAATTACCGCCTTGTTGACCTGACTAGCGCCAGCTCCGCAACTACACTGCGAGAGACGATCTGTGACGGTCTCGGACTAGCAAATACACCTGGCATCACCCTTCATCTCACATCTCCAGCTCAGATCGATCACGACGAACCCCTTTCCGATTCACACCTTATTAAAGCCCGCCAGAAATGGGGAGACCGCTTTGGTAGCTTGAAGATCTTCGTGACTATGCCCGCCTCGGTGCCCCCTTCAGCTGGCTTAGGTGTCACATTCCCAACAACCGTCTTGAGTCCATCTCGAAAACCCATTGATGAGGCAACATATGCCCGCCTCAATGCGGACTCACAAGCAGAATCCCCGGGTGCTAAGTCAAGCGAATCAACTCTAGTTCCAGAGAAGGGCGCATCACTCCGAAATCTTGGAAAGAAAGAGGAAATAACTCTTGAAGCTGTATCGCAGCGGCTTGGTAAAATCGAACACACCTGGGATGCTGAAGGCGATCTATCTGAATCGGAACGACGGGAAATGCTTGAGGCTGCTGCTGAAGAACATCGTCGCGAGACCAGGCGGAAGCAAGAAGCTTATCTTGTGTCACGGCAGCAGAGACTAAAGAGGGAATCCCCTGAGTCTCCTGGAATCTTGGGAATTAAGAGAGACGGTGTCATCGATTTCGACGACCGCCGCGACTCGCCTTATGAAGATAAGCAGAGACCATTTGAAGAGCACAGGAGGAGCAAGCCCTTGGTGCCACTCCGAGAACCACCTCCCGTTCCACCTGATTCCAACACTCTAATAAAGGCCAACTCATTAACAAAGAAAGCACGAGAGCGCCAGTCATGGCCCGATGGGGATGAGGTGCAAGCAAAGAGAAGATCCGGCGAACGAAGCTCTTCGGAGATAGAACGAGGGAAACGAAAAGCCATTCCGAATGGCCCGCCTGGGCTGTCAAGCATCGGGCAAGCAATTATTGGTGCTGGCAAGATGAGCGGGTTGGTTGGCGCGCCGAATGCCGCCCCGCCGAGATCATTGCAGCAGAGTTCCCCACAATCCCAACCTACCGAAAGCACTCGACCATCGCAAAGGGTATTGCAAGAGCAAGGATTTGGGCAGGCGCCCGGCTCAGGTAGGAGTAGTCCAGGTGGGTCTCCTCGCAGTCCAGGCTTTACCATGAGCAAAGGCAATATTTCATTCAAAATACCTGACTATGAGGAAGATGTCCCAGAGGATCTTGTCCTCGAAAAACCGGCGCTGTCGCTTCAGATGCCTGCGCCAACGAATCCCTCTATTTCTAAGCTCAGAGACGAACACATTCCTAGAGGGAAATCCCCAGACATTAGTCCCTCCACAGCACATCCGCCGGAGAATTCCCTGTCTCGCGAGCCTTCGAGGCTGTCTGTGTATGGGCCGACGGTGGATTTCCAAGAATCCCATGTGCCTTTTTCAAAGTCGTCAACGGCTGGCCCAGTCGATTCTGATGACGATTCTGATGAAGGACTCTTCGCCAAGCCACTCGCGAAGTCAAGCACTGCACCAACCATGAGCGGTAAAGCCACGCCTGTCGACAGTGCCAGCAGAAGTCAAAGACCTTCCCTCACATTGAAAACGTCACGATCTAAAGTGGCCTTCGAGTCCCCGGACAAATCAGGAGCCGACCACAGCGCCTCAACCGAAGCGGAGGGCGACGCTGTGAACTCCCAGCGTGGTGATCGCCTCCCCGAATCCGCTGCTTCAGCTACTTGGTCGACTGATTCACCCGACGAGAACAACAAATTTATTCGCCGCGAGTCCTTCGCCAGCGATGTCTGGGCGAATCGTCCTCCAGCCGAAGCACTTGTGGAGCACCTTGACGAATTCTTCCCTAACGTTAACCTCGACCAACCGATGATCGAGGGCGAATTTGCATCCCCACCCACTTCTCCGACAACTGGCCCAAGCGACTACTCAGGCAAAGGAAGCCGCTCTATCACGCCGATGTCGTCATTCGATGACGGCGACACTATCGGCCCACCACCAACTGGGCTGAAGAGAGGAGACGGACTACAGTCGATAGCACAACGAAATATGCGTAAATCTGGAGGACTTGGACGGACCAAGTCTATCCGTGATGTTGTCAAGAGCCAATATCGGCCCATGGAAAAGCGCTCTCTCCCAGGTCCTGCGCGCGTCAACACTCTCCGCACCGGCGGCGATATCGTCCGTCGCAAGTCAACAAAGATGTTCCATGCAAAGATTGAGCAAGTCAAACCGCCTCGTGGATCACGCCTTATCCAGTTAGAAACAATCCCGCAAGATCGTTTACCCGTGCCGCAGCGGCAGCCAACATTCAAATGGATGAAGGGTCAACTAATTGGCAAGGGTACGTTTGGACGTGTGTACTTGGGTATGAACATCACCACTGGTGAGCTCATCGCTGTCAAGCAAGTTGAAGTCAATGCGAAAGCCGCAGGGCAAGACAAAGACAAGATTAAGGAATTGGTGAAGAGCTTGGACCAGGAGATCGATACCATGCAGCATCTTGACAATCCCAATATCGTGCAATATCTAGGTTGCGAGAGAAAAGAGTATTCTATCTCTATCTTCCTGGAGTATATCTCTGGTGGCTCGGTGGGTAGTTGCTTGAGGAAACACGGCAAATTCGAGGAAAGCGTGGTTTCAAGTTTGACACGCCAGACACTAGACGGTCTATCCTACCTACACCGCGAAGGTATTCTCCACCGTGATCTCAAAGCCGACAATATTCTTCTGGATCTTGACGGCACCTGTAAAATCTCCGATTTCGGTATCTCCAAGAAAACCGATAATATTTACGGCAATGATATCACCAACAGCATGCAAGGCTCCGTTTTCTGGATGGCTCCGGAAGTCATTCGCTCCCAAGGTCAGGGTTACTCTGCCAAAGTGGACATATGGAGTCTCGGGTGTGTGGTGCTTGAGATGTTTGCCGGTAGGAGACCATGGAGCAAGGAGGAAGCCATCGGCGCAATTTATAAGCTGGGAAGCTTGAACCAGGCCCCACCGATTCCGGACGATGTCAGCGCGAACATTACACCACAAGCGTTAAGTTTCATGTATGATTGTTTTACAATGTCGGTGTTTCCTCTCTTTTTCCCTTTCCGCTTGACCAGTAAATAGCCCGTCATCAAGACGCAAAGGCATGTCGTAGGAAGAGCTATGCTAACTTCATCACAGTGATCCCGTTGAACGTCCGACGGCGGAGACGCTGCTGAGAGCGCCGTTTTGCTTCTTGGATCCGCATTACAACTTCTTGGATACGGAGCTGTATGCCAAGATTTGCTGAATCCAATCAACACATTCGTAGAGCTTCACGAACGGCCGACACATTTTTAACGAGAGGGTGTAATGCAACACCTCCAACCCCTGACTCTTTTCCGCCCACATGACCTTCTTGTGCTCTTTATTGGATTTTCTTTCTTTCTCTCCGGCCGCTTTATCCAGAGTCCGGCAGAGCCCAATGCAGATACCCAGCGCAGCGCCCTTGGCGCTTTTACAAGATTTCGCACGACGTTCTATTTCTCCTTCTATTTTCATTTCCCGGCTTAATGACGGCCTTTCTTGTCCGGCGTGGCGTTTGCGTGGAGTTTACGCACGACTGTCACGATAGCATATGTCCAATCCTTTGTGTCTTGGTTTTTAACGAGCTGAACTGGAACTTTTTGGTTTGCGTTTCTGGCGCCGAGTGAGGCTAGCGCAAGGAGTTCAGAGAGAGATGGGCCTGTATGGAGTGTATGTATGTGTGGTTGAAAGAGACTTTGGCTGCGGGACAGTGGTAGGATAGCTGTCTTGGATAAAGGAGAGAAATTAGAGGAGTTGTTCCCCCAGCCGCATGGTGTCTTTTGCTCTGCTCTCTGTGATTCTAGAACGTCATTTTAGTTAGTTACTGCCGGGGCAAGCGTCCAAGAAATTTAGATAAATCGTCCTGGAGCCGCAAAAGCCAGTTTGGAGCCCATGAAGCTGTAGCAGAGTGTTAAGAGTTACTGAGAGCGGCAAAAAATTACAGTCGGTTATAAAAGCGTAATATATCCATTGCCGAAGACACTGTCAACCTCACCTCTCCGGTTCGGCAGCCTTGCACCTATCCCCCACTTTCCCTTTGAATTAAAATGGCCTAAAATCCCGATCATCGAAACTTGATAGACGAACAATCGATCGAGACCGATCCATTTTGTCACTTCTGCCTGTGCATATGGGGCGTTCGAGATGACGGGCCAACCAAAATCGCAATCACCGTTACACCACCAGCCGCCTCTCAGAGGGCGTATCGAACCCCGCATCTGTTCACGTTTATAAACTTTAGTTCCCACTAAAGCAATATGAGGAGACTACGGCGCTCCCGTTACTTTTACACCATGTTGTCCTCAAAGGATTCCGAGACCGTCATCTCAGCTGCCCAGGAGATTGGTGACGACAATGATGAATCAGACATTAATCAGAGCAGGCGCCATAGATGGTGGGATATAAGTCGAAAAACGTAAAGCTGGCTCTCTCGTCATAAGCCAGAAGCTGCTCACTTTTTCGTTAGGTATTGGGGATCTCTTGCATTCAATTTTCTCGCATTCCTGCTGCCCGCCTTATACTCGACGCTTAGCAAGCTTTGGGTTGCGAACATTGACGCCAGTCATGTTGTTACGACAGATGTTTATACATACATCTCCGTGGTCGCCCAAGTTCTAAACGATGGTCTTCCACGAACTGCATGGCTTATCATCGGCGACAGGACAACTCGCACTCTTTCCTCACGGATCGGCCTATCCTATACACTTCTGGTGTTTCAAACCCTAATGGGTTTTATTATGGCAGTAATCTTTGTTGCTGCAGCTGAATCATTTGCTGCCTCCTTCGTGCCACCAGATGTTAGGCAATCGTCTTTGAATTACGTCCGCATTTGCGCTCCTGTAACTTTATCATCTGCTATACAGGTAGCAGTATCCTCTTGCACGAGGGCTTTGGATCAACCGGACGTGCCACTTCTAATAAGCTCAACTGGCTTCATTGTCAATATTGTGTTGGACTTGCTGATCATATCCAAATTTCACGTCGGCTCATTCAAGCCCACAATCCTCACCCAAGCTGGTATCCGCCTAGCCTGCGATATGGCCTCCGCTTTCGCTGGTCTATTTTATTTCATCTACGTTGCAACGAAACTGCACCGCAGGTTCGGTTCCCCAGAAGAACGGGTTAGTCCGCAAATCAAAGCCCTAGGAATCTTGGCTCGTCCCGCGATTTACACGTTCGCCGAGTCAGTGATACGAAACTCCATCTATCTATGGATAGTCAGTAGGATCATCTCACTTGGGCAGGACTACGCCACTGCATGGGGCGTGTTCAATACAATTCGGTGGGGACTCATCATGGTGCCCGTGCAAGCTCTCGAGGCATCCACCCTCACTTTTGTCGGCCATCACTGGGGTCAATGGCGAGCACAAGTTGGAGTCACCATCCGCAGGCCTGCCGCAACCTGGAAGGACGTAAAGAGTTCGTCTTCTGTTCAGACAAGACCATGTCCTCATTGCTGACATGTCTCCCAGCCATCATCCGCCCCGCAATCGTCTCGTCCATCATCGCCCTCGTCGTCGAAGTGCCCGTTTGCATTTTCCTTTCCCTCTGGGGCATGCAGGAATTCGCCTACTACATTTCCAACTCCACCGACGTAGCAGCGATCACCAGGAAAATGTGGCGGGTGAGTCTCTGCCATGCTTCCGCGCCTTTCTCCCGCTAACCGCGATTGCAGAACATCGACTGGTGCTATATATTCTACGCCGTGAACTACCAGCTCGGCGCCATCCTCCTCGCTACCGTTCCGCGCTGGTATCTCTACCAGGCCTTGGGGTCGAATTTCCTGTGGATGCTGCCCTGGGCGATCGTGGTGACAAAAGTGAAGATGGCGGAAGCGGACGCTTGGACGTTTTATTCCATCATCTTCGGCGGGGCGCTGGTCTTCGATTTCTTCAATGTTGGGTTGGTGGTTGTGTTGTGGGTTTGGAGGATTATGAAGGGGAAGATTAGGCTCCAGCCTGTTAGTGCTAGGATATAAAAGGTTGTCGTGGAGCAGAATCAAATTGTATAAATGGGTTCTAGGCAGGCCTTTTATCAGTATTCAATATCAATATAAGGCCGTATTGGAATTGATATTGAAGCCGAATTTAGTATTGGAAGTTTACCGAATATTGAATCCGAATTACTCATATATAAAGTCTTGGCACAGTAATGGAGTTGTAATCAAGCTCCGTATGGCTCTAGGCCTTGGTAGAGCTCTAGAATATAGCAGCCCTCTCACCTCCGCTCTTACCACTATCGTTAACTTCACGATCCTTGGCTTGGTGTAGTTGGTAGTGGCTCCTTAAGCTCTTCTTAATTTGCCAGGACGTCAAGAGCTTCTTCTACTACGCTCGTCGCCACAAGCTCCCCCTAAGCCGCAATATTATTAAGCAACCAACTCTTCAAGCACTCCATACGCTCAATATTCGTACTTTTGAGTAAAATACGGTCCCATGAGTTCGCCGTGCACCTAAAAATACTCACTCAGCCTCTCCCAACTTAGATGAAATAGATAATATATTAATAAGGAAGGCATCGCGTTGGTTAAAGATAAGGTGGCTGAAGACTTAGCGTATATAGGGCGCGTAAAAACTGAAAATGTGGTATTCGATATTCTGTAAAATCAGGTTCAATGCTTGTGCATTTTGACCTTGTATGGGTTTACTACAGTAACTCTATATCCTAGGACATTCACCTCCGTTTCGGGACTTTTTGACCGCCGCTTTTAGGAGTAGCTGCACCATTAATGCTAAGCAAGTAGCGCGTATTGGTGTGCCACGTAAGCCAATCAGCTACCACCTAGCTTCTCATCCCAACCTTTCGTTGAGCTTGATAAGCTTTGAAAGGTCCTTACGTAAGTTTGATCCTGTGCCCGCTTCTTTAGACCTTTTCGGACTCCGCACTTTGGGCCGTTTCGGGCTCCGTACCCGCTTTTGGAGCCTGCGGGCACCTTTACTTATGAATTTATACTGGAGTTTCAGACAAGTAGAGGAGAATTAATGAGAAGTAAAAATAGGAAAAAAGATTGTCAACTCTCCGCTCCCACTAAGCAATGGTCAGTTAAGATCTGACGAGAAGATATTTCTAGACGTACGAATCGAACTAGGGACCTTTCGGTTACAGTTGCCTATTACAGCCGAACGTGATGAACCACTAGGGGAGGTTAATGACACTTCCAGAAGATGGAGGGGTTAACATACACTACACCAAGCGGAGGAAACTACGGCTAAGCCATAGGCTTGATTTTAACGTTCAATTTTTTAATTTTCATATATAATAAATAATATTTGGAACTGTTCGATTGCTCACGTTATGTCTTCGGCGGTAAAATTCCGCCCGCAAAGCTCAGACACCAGTGCGAAAGTCCTTTTGGCTCCCCTTACCTTAGGCAACAGTCGCCACTCTGCGCCAATTAATTTTAGAATGCAGGTGTAGAAAACATCGGAGGTCTATAGAATCAAAGGTACAAGCACCAGACGCTAAGAGACGGAGTACAATTAATTATTAAATGAATCCCGTTCGCTCTGACTGATGCAGCGACGACACCTAACCGCTTTACCATCCCTAAAGCCATCTTATTCCATCCTTCTTCTCTCGGCGACATCATCTTGTACTTTCCACGACGCTGTTTGACTGCTTTCAGTGTTTACCTATCGTTTTTCAGTTACTACAGGGACAATAGTCTTATCCAGTAAGGGTTATCAGTTAAAGTACAAATCAAATAACGCACTCGGGGCGAGCACAGTTGGTCGAGAGATCGACGAAGACCACAATTTCGCAGGCCATGATGGTTACTTTTAGGGGCGAAATTTTCAAAATCGCGGAAATCATATTAGACTATTCTCCTAGGTAGCCTTATTCTATAAATTAGATTTTTATTTAAATATATTATACTAAACATTATCTCATAATTCAGACCCTCTTGCGAGGAGGCCCGGGCGCTGCTCCCAATCACGAAGTGAATTCCTCACCGAGAGTCTGAGAGCGCAGCTTTGGTGGTAATCGAATGTTTTCAACCACCAACTTTGACTTAAAATTCTAATATCTTCTTAACCACAATATCTACTATATTTAATGCAGTTGTATGCGATATTTTAGGTATTATTTCTATATTAATTAGTATTATAATTGTATATAAGAATAAAGAGGGGGCGAGATATAAGGTGTAAAACAGTAACTCTATCGCGAAAATCTGCAAAAATCCGCAAAAATCAGCGTATTCTAACCGGTTACCTATATCAACTTTTTTCTATTATACTGCTATAACATAGATGGTAGTTGCAATAGAAAGAGATACTAAAGCGCTATCACCTCATAATATTTTTAAGATATTTAGATGTAAAATAAGGGGTGAGATATAGCACTAAAAAAGGTGACTTTTGGTGACTTTTGGTGGGGATTACCACCAAAACCGCCCTCATTTCGCTGTCAGACCCTCGGTGAGGAATTCACTTCGTGATTAGGAGCAGCGCCCGGGCCTCCTCGCAAGAGGGTCTGATTTATGAGATAAACTAAACATTGTTGTGAACACCTGCAATGAATTTTGTGATCTGCAACCTGCGACAGTAACATTGGAGACCAACAATTCCCAGCTCAGAAGACAACAGCAGCCTTCACTCGTTACCTCAGCAAACAACGCGGAGAGACTCTACTCTGTCTCCGTTGAAAGGTCAAGCCGACGAAGCCATGAGCCAGCGCCAAGGGCATAGACCGATGGCGTACCCCGATGCCAGTCCGGACTCCGAAGAACGATGTCCCCACTGGCTAGATCCTGTATTATTCCATATGGATAAGCAACGACAAGCGTCTCCTGGACGGAAGGAGCCGGACAGAAAGAAGGCCGCCGCGCAGAGCATGAGGACACTTCGGGACATTCTCTCAAAATCCAAAACGTTTCGCAAGATCCCTATGCCAATATCGATCCGAATTGGCTCGCCCTGTACTCACTGGGCAACGATCGAATTAATTAACTAGACACCTACCGCTGCTATAGTCGCAGACGGCTTAACAAAGCTCTACCAAGGCAGAAGCACAAGGCCTTTGTTTATTAATTAAATTTAGTTAATATTAAGGAAAGAATCTAAATTGATAAAGGTAAGCTAGGAGGAAGACACGGGGTATATTTAACTCAACACCATGCCAAGACTCGTGATGCAGCTTCGACCTCTGAAAGCTTAAAGCTGGGGGGGTGTGTCGACCGACGCGCTAATTGCGATCGTCGTCTTGTTTCCTTTGTAGGTATAGACCAGGGGTGTCTTGGCCATTTGACTTGACTGTATATATTGAGGCTCAACAGCCTACATTAATTTGACAGAGTTCTACTTCTTGACTGCTCCGTTTAACAGATTCCACCAACGCAGTTGAATTTATTTATCAGAATTTATTTTCCGATTTCACCAAATTTACTCTATCGACTTTACAGGGCCTTCACCTACGATGACTTCAAATTTCTCAGTCCTCTATTCCACGGAAAATATCATCAAGTGAGCCTAGAATACAGTTCTACTGGGGTCACGGACTGAACAATTCCCTCATCTCAATAGATCATGAGTGCGTGTTAGCTATAAACAAGTGATCTCCCTACTCTTAAACACTTAACTTCACATCCTCTAAGTGAGAATCATCCCAGATCAAATCAAGGAGGCCATAAAAGGAACATAAATACCCGGTCTTCCACCAGAATCATAGTTTTCTCAAGCTTACCCCTGATTCCCCACCCAAACGAAATGGACGCAGCAACCGAGCCAGAGACCCTCCCAGATACCGCCCAACCCTAGCCCCAACCACCAGCGAACCACGCCGCCGTGGACAGGATGCTCAGCACAGCCAATCGGGTTCTCCAGAACAGGCCCTACACATGCCTCCGCTTTCATCCCCCCGAAAGTCCACTCCTTCGTCATCCTCCCACCTGCCATCCACGAGAAACACGCGTGCGACAAGCAGCGCCTCGAGCCCGACGAAGGCCCCCATCTTCCTCCTTCCCCCCCCCTCAGCCTCT
>Ga0307515_10003862_pt1 | contig 31295 bp, 35 predicted proteins | sample 17_EM_MG_FD_194513 | JGI IMG/M metagenome (GOLD analysis project Ga0307515, IMG submission 194513) | Populus trichocarpa ectomycorrhiza microbial communities from riparian zone in the Pacific Northwest, United States - 17_EM | ecosystem: Host-associated > Plants > Roots > Unclassified | place...
CCGTCGTTCGTCAAGATGAAATATGGCTGCAAGGGACGGCCTGAGCGATCTTGCGAGTAACCATTAGCAAATAGGCTCACACGTTTAGCTTGCGTGTACTCGTTATAGGCGCGGTCATCAGGGCCACTAAAGTGACAGATAGGGATTGCAAGGTTCTCGAGGTGTTGAATGACGATCTTGGTCGCGAGAAACCGAGAGCTAAAGTCGAACGCTGTGACACTCCCTGTAGGTAATGGGTTACTGGTGGAGGTATTTGCTGGAAGGGACGTTCAGATGTAAAAGCCAAGGTGTGGCTGGAAAATTAGCGCGAACACTCAAAGAAGATGACCTCAAAGTTGGGACTCTGGTTCTTCAGCCTCTCGAGAAACCTCTCCGCCGAATACAGGACGTGTAGAATTTGGAAGCCAAGCGCTGTTCGGTTATGAGAAATGATCATCCAGGATTGATGCACAAGAGCCCAAGAGTCGGACGTCCACTCACTTCCCTTTCCGATGGAAACGAGTGGGTCCTCGAAAATCTCCTGCAGCATGGAATTGCCGTCGACGAAGAAGATATCTTCTCCAGCAAAATCCCCAAAAACGTCCATGCGGCGTGGGTGCCGCTTGCTCCACCATGTGTCATCTAACACCTTGAGAGCGTTTGCCTGGTCCATCGTTGGCGGTTAGAGTACCTGTCCGCTGGCGTAGGGAGCTCCAAGTCTCCTTGACGTCATGGGTTAATCAGGCTCAGCATAAGCCAGGCTCCGAAGCAAGAAGTGAGGCAAGATAGCAGTTGGGATAACCAAATGACATAACAGTGATACGGATCATCGCAGCAAATCACCGAAGAGACTACGGATCCCGGGAGACAAAGCAGGTCTTAAATTTTGGCAGATTTGGAACTCGCGACGGCAGCGTCCCCAAACAGCTCCTTCGTGAACGCATCCGCATTCGGTGGTCGACCAAGGAATTCCTAGCACGCAATGAGAATCCCGTCATTTGGGTAGCAGGATTCGACCTACCTCCAACGAGTCCAATTCCTCACGACTGCCTCCCGGCCTCAGGATGCAGCGACGATACTTATCTCCGCGAGCAGGATCGAGAGGGTCAGTCTTGAACACGGTCGCGTACATGTCCGACGCGAACACCAGCGAGTACATGTAACCGTAGTATCCTGAAAATACGTCAGTGGGCTTATAAGAAAGACCATCGTGGATGAATCGATGTACCAGCGTCGTAGCCACCGGCCAGATGGTTGAAGCTTGCGGCGCCCGCGGTGAATTTGCCACTCTTTACGAGGGAGAGCGACTCTCTTAGCTCGTTCCAAAACTTCGTGTAGTCAACGGCCTCTGTGAAGGTAATCAGTGGCGGATACAGGGGACGACGATTTTCAATACCTTTATCAGTGTGCACCCGAATGTCGAATGTGCCGAAGAATAGCTGACGGAGATAGAACAATCCAGCGTTGACATATCGGCTATACGGTAGTGAGTGGATCGTACAAGAGCTGGGATAATCTTTACACACCTTTTGATGATCTTCTCGATGAGATCGGCCGGGAGTTGTTCCTGTTTCTCATAGTGGCTCGACATCATCGCTAAGACTTTAGGTTCCCAGCACCTAACAACAGGATTCAAGATTCAGGTCCCCCTGCGAGGGGCATTCAACATACCAAGATTCCAACATTTGCGAAGGTGCCTCTACGAAATCACGAGCAACACTATACAGATTATCATCAGCATCGGTAATGGATACTACACTGATATTGAGCCTCACCTCGTACCATGGAAACGCCCGTATTTGACCTCGCTAAGAAGCCCATGGAAGACATGACCCATCTCATGGAAGAATGTGACAACATCATCATGGCGCATCAAAGCAGGCTTTTCTGGGGTCGACTTGGCCAGATTTGCAACCATGGCTGTTACTGGATAGTGGCGTGTTCCATCAAGTTCGTCGAACCCAGGGATCACCGGCCAAACAGCGGCGTGCGAGTATTTCGATTCTGTGAGGGCCCAAGAGATATACCATGAGTCGACTATGCTCCCGTTCCACAGTTAATGAGACCTACCGCGGGGATACAGATCCAAATACGTATATCCCACGAAGCCGGATTCGTCTTTCGCGTCTGCCTCCCATACCGAGTACGCCTTGACATCTGTGCATAGGGGCTCAGTATTGTGACTGCTCTCTCGAACTTTCAGATGCACACCTGGATGCCAGGTCGATGTTTCCAATGGGACAAACCTCACGCTGAGAAGGCGCTGATAGATATCAAGGATAGCGGGTACGACAACCGTGACGGGGAAGTATTCCTTGACAAGAGAGTCGTCCAGGTCGAGCGACTTCTCGATGAACCTGCGATCATAGTATCGGTAGTCCCAGACATAGAATTCGCCATCGAACGGATACCCTTTCTCCGCATGCTCTTCTTTCTTCAGGGCGAGTAAGGTCTCCCTGTCCTTAAGTCCGATCGGTCGCAGTTTGTTCTCGAGGTCGCTCAAAAACTAGGAGCCGTCATCAATTAACAATTTCGAAACATGCACCGGTCTTGGGGACTCACGTCAACAACGTTCTTGGCATTCTTCACCATCTTGACCTCGGTCCTGTAATCTGCCCAAGTCTCATACCCGAGCATTTTTGAGATTTGCCGCCGCAGGTCGAGCATTTTGGCAAAGAGGGGAATGTTGATATCAAGCCTAGACTCATAAGCCTCAAGGGCCCGTTTCCGAACATCTGGGTTCTCGGCGTATTTGAAGAGTGGGAAGATATCTGGAGTCTTGAAGGTGACGTCGTAGACATCCTCCGAGCCCTCAACCGGGCGCTTGTTATATCCGGACACGACATCAGAAGGGATGCCCTTAAGCTCCTCCTTCGTGAAGCTAATCACACCTTTCTCTTCGTTATAATTTTGCTGTGAGGAGAATCAACTGAGGATCACGAGGAGAGTAGAATCAGACTCACGCTGAACTCCAGACACGTTTGCGAAAGCGCCTTCTGCAACTTTTTCAATTCCTCGCGCTGGTTCTCGGGCAACGCTAGACCATCCCGTTTTCCCTCTAAAATCATCTTATCGACAAGTCGTTGTTGCTCGGGGGTCAAAACCTTCCCTGAGGCTTTGATATTCTTTTCCGCGGCAAGTTTGGCATTGAATACGTCCACACGCAAAGAAGCATCCACATTGTAATCGCGCAGCAGGGCATCGGCCGCATTGGAGGCATCACGAAGCTCCTTTGTGGGAGATACATTCTGATAGAATGTCAAAGGTTCCGCGATGAGACCGAAATGCGTTTCCTGTACGGCAAGAGCTTGCTGAAAGCGCATTAGGAGACACAACGGGGTGGGTGATTCGACATACAAAAACCTGTGCATGGCGAACAGAGTCAATGGTGCTTATACTGGAGACGGAACGGGCCACTGACTGATTCAAAGTTGCATTCCGCTTCTGGGAGAGCGCCGATCCCATCGAGGAACTTGCGATCCTTTTCGATCTCCTCCTTGGTGAGAGGAATGATCTGCTCTGGAGTGTGAATCCACTTCAAGGGCTCCTGCGGCGGTTTGAGTTTCGAGATGTGGCTCATGTCAAATGACGTGGAGAGGGACAAGTGGCGGCAGGATCCAAAAGCAAGATTACGGAGGGAAGAAAAACATGTACTAGAGTAATGATAGACCTTATGGGTCCCATAAATGATTCGCTGAGGCATAAAGGATTTTCCATGTCGAACGCCCACAGCAACGCTGGCAGCTAAAATCCCAAGAGAGTAAAAAGTGCGACGGTTTACGGATAATGATAGCTTAGGTGGGAAGCTGCTGCATCTGAGAGTCTTTCTCGACGACGACCTTAAAATGAGCGGAAAAGAAGGCATCCAACCTTTGAAATTGGCCCTCAAACGAAATTAACCTCGGGGCATGCCAAATCAAACGGCGACTGCGGGTTCAATTGGTTGCCCTTCTGGCTGTGGTGCTGAACCTTTATTCCACATGAATGCGATACGCATAAGTCAATTTGTCGTCCCACCATAAGCAGGCCTTGTGTTTTAACGGCTCGCCTATGCAAAGATACCTCGACCTCGTACCTCATGGCCATTCGGTAGTGGATGAGAATAGGAACTGGGATGAGTGCTTCAAATATCCAATTGCGACCTGCACCCAGCCATGATATCCGGTTCGAAAGACAATACTCCCAATGGGCTCGACAACTCATGCTTGAATACTCATTCGTACCACTTCCGGACATTGGACTCAAATACCCGCTCGCAGACACCGTCACCTGCGCAAGTGGTTCGGCAATCGCTCGTTGGTAGCATCCTCAACCCCTGGGCATTCTTTAACACTTGTGTCAAGCTTTAGTGCCTCGGTCACACACAGAATCCAAATACTGCACACCGGGGGAGCACGGTATCCCCCCCGCAGACCAGATGTGCGACGGTTGGAGCGGCCTCTTCACCTTCTCGGAAGGTCCAAGAATCTGCGTTGGCATGAAGCTCGCGCTGTTCGAGTACAAGGCGGTTATCACTACCCTTACCCGAAGCTTCCAGTTCCATGACACTGGTGTCGCCATCTCCATGTGCACAAGTACAATGTTGTCGCCTCACATCAAAGGTCGGCGACACGAGGGCATCAACTTGCCCGTGAAACTGACCCTCATCTGAGCTATTGATGTACACCCCTACTCCCGAAGAACCCCTCTCCTCTTTCATGATCAGCTATACCTTCCGATCGTAACAGTACATTGACAGGTTAACTTGCCGAATGGACCTCCTTGAGCAATTCAAGTGTTCGTTTGAAAAGCGCTCGTTCACGCTCTTGGAACTGCAAGATATAGTTAATCACGCCAGGGCAGCGTGGCATTTTCGCCGACTGAAACCACAGTCGACGAGGGCGGAGCACCCCGCTGTGTCACGGGTTGCTTCAAGTAGTCGGGCATGTCGTTCATGTTTCCGGGCATGTTCATTCGTATGAAGGGCCTGCTTGCGCCACGACGTTCTCTATGGCCGGTCGTTTATCGTCCGTGACGTCTTCGTTATAGCGCGAAAGTCGCGATATAGTAGGAGACCCTCAGTCATAGGTTCAGGGGGTATGCGTCCTGCGCTGACATGCGCCCATCCGGCTGGGTGTCCACACTTGCGATCGAATGAAGATCCGTCACTGGAGAGGAGGGTCCCCTCCAGAGCGGGGAGCCAGGGTGCTTTTGCCGAGCACGGAAGCCCCCAGTACTTATCCTCTTGCTTCTCACTAGTGAGAAGCAAGAGCCAATCCCTGAATAATGTATATACGGTTCTGCCCTCTACATCACGGCTGATCTACCTATTACTTTCGAACTCTTCCTCATCAACGTCGGTGAGATCGGTGTTACACCTTGTTAAAAGTGGTTCCTTATTCTGTCATGTACTGGTACATGTGTTGGCTCGATGCGGGTCGTTGCCGCCGTGTGGTTAATAAAGACTGCCGTTTGTCGCCGTCCACTTCGCTGTCTTCGTTGTGGTTTCTGCTGTTGACATACATTGCACCCGTCGTTGGCATACATCGCACCTGCCGTCTTGGCCACCTGTCGCTCGCATACGTTGCACCGCCGCTCGTATACATTGCTCCCGCCGTTCGCATACATTGCACCCACCTGAGTTTAATAAACCTGCCCACTCCTGTATGTTTTTTTATTCCCGTGGCTCTCATGTGCTTTTGAATCTAAACTCTTGGGCTGGTGCCTCCCTCATCCCTCATCTGGGGCTACGAAACGTGTGAGTTCAAAGACGACCGCGCGCCTGTTCAACGATTGTGGAAGAAGTTTCAAGATCAACGCCGTAAGAACCTGTGGAGGGCGCCAATCCCGCTTTCGTCTTCCGATCGGAAACTGACTGATTGGGAACTGATGTCGGGCCGGACATCAACACCGACGACAATGTGTGCTGCGCCAATAAAGAGGCAACGATATTATTGGTACGACTGTTGGATCAAAGGCGCGGTTCTCTAGGGAGATGGGCTGAAGATTGAGTTATTGGAACGTCTTCCCTGGAATAGCCGGTCAATTGGGACATAGAAATGTCGGACGGCTCGCACTCAATATTCTGCAACGGGGTCGTACGCCCAGGTTATGGGGTTGACTGTACGCCAATGGGGCTACTGATCGTAGTATTGAGTCCCAGTAAAGCCGCTGCGTCCCTCCCTCTGATGAGGCGTAGGCGTACGTACTGTAAAATTCTTCAGTCTCAGGGCCGAAGGCCTCCAAAAGAGGAAAGCCGAGGGAGTTGTCCGATACTCACATCAAAAAATAAGTCTTACTCCCCTTATTCTTATCTGTGGACGGCCTACTGAGACGATCCTACTCAAGGGTTATGAATTCTCTGCCTCCCCAAAAGCCCACAAGAGTAGCCATGTTAGGTAAAACTACGTTGGCTATAAATTGACGGCGTGTCTGGCACAACTCATCATTTCATTCCACAACCCAACTATGTCGCTACCCGTCGTGGCTGCTCTACCTATTGCTTTCATACTCTTCATCATCAACGTCTGGTGGGACCGGCACTGGAGGTTGCGAAACCTGCCCACTCCCGTAGGTTTTGTTGTTCATGTGGCCCGTCTCGCCCGATCTCACCCGATCCTCCCTTGCAGGCTGGTGCTTCTCTCGTCTGGGGGCATGAAAAGATCGCGTTCGAAGACGACCAAGGCCGTCAATGGCATACCTGGTTCAACGAATGCGGTAGAGCTTTCAAGATCAAAGCCGCCTGGGGCAACCCAGATATCGTGAGGAAATCTGAGCTGGGGCCGGGCCGGCGCCCTTTTCAGCATTTATACTGACTAGTATTATAGTTGGTTATGGGCGATACTGGGGGACTTTCCCATATATACACAAAGAACCCATACAATTACCATCACTCGCCCGTTTACCGTTCACTCATCATCCGCTTCACCGGCCGCTCTCTCATCTGGGTCGAGGGTGAGAAGGACCACAAACGTATGCGTGGTCTCATCGCACCTGCCTTCTCGGCGGACAACGTCCGCGCAATGCACACCGACATCTACCACGTTGTCACCGCCCTCCAGACCCGCATTGCCAACGAGATCCATGCTTCCAGCACGTCTTCCATCCGCGTCTTCCATCCTTGACTATACCGCCCGCGCCACCATGGATATCATCGGTCGCGTCGCTTTTGGTCACGACTTCAATGCCATCGGTGATGCCCCCGATGCTACTAAGATCAATACCCTATGGAGGGCTCAAAATGAGATGACCCGAGAACACTCTGGCTTCATCGCCATGCTCATTATGGGCTTATTCCCTTCGATCACCTCCCTTCCTCTTCCCGCCTTTCAAGATCAGGTTGCGGTAACCGCCGGCATCCGGAAGCTCGCCAAGGATATTGTCGCCAATAGCCAGGTTGACAGCAAGGGCAATGACAAGGACCTCTTGTCCCTCCTGCTCAAAGCTAACACACTTCAACATGAAAGTAAACGGTGTGAGATGCCAGAAATCTACGATCACATCCTAACATTCTTGTACGTGGCCATTCATGTAATTTCTGCTGTTGCTGCATCTGCTGCGCCGTTCTAATCGTTATTTTTTTACAGCACTGCAGGCCACGAGACGACATCCACGGCGCTTGCCTTCACTACGTGGGCGCTTGCGCAGTACTCTGATGTCCAGACCAAGCTTCGCGAGGAAGTCAGCACCATCGCTGGTGACCCGACCTACGACGACTTGATGGACCCGAACCGCCTCCCCTACCTCGATGCCGTGTGCAAGGAAGCCATGCGCATGTTCCCTCCTTCGGGGCATACCGAGAAGGTCGCTGAGGAGGACGATGTGATCCCTCTCCGCCATCCTATCCGGGGTGCTGACGGCTCGTGGATCAAGTCGATCTCGGTCAAGAAGGGCCAGGTCATCCACATTTCCTTGATCGGCATCAACCGTGATGCAGCCGTCTTCGGCGACGCCGATGTCTTCCGCCCCACACGCTGGCTTGTCGGCCGCGGTGATGCCATCGAATCCAAGTACTGCACACCGGGGGAGCACGGGGTCCCTCCCGCAGACCAGATGTGTGGCGGTTGGAGCGGCCTCTGCACATTCTCGGAAGGTCCTAGAATCTGCGTTGGTATGAAGCTCGCGCTGTTCGAGTACAAGGCGATCATCGCTACCCTTACCCGAAGCTTTCAGCTACATGACACTGGAGTCGCCATCTCGGTGTGCACAAGCACAATGTTGTCGCCTCACGTCAAGGGTCGGCGACACGAGGGCATCAACTTGCCCGTGAAACTGACTCTCATTTGAGCTATTGATCGGCTGTTTGTACACCCCTACTACCGAAGAACCCCTCTCCTCTTTCATTATCGGCTATACCTTCCGATCATACCAGTACATAGACGGGTTAACTTGCCGAATGGACCTCCTTGAGCAATTCAAGTGTTCGTTTGAAAAGCGCTCGTTTACGCTCTTGGAACTGCAAGATATCGTTAATCATACAGGCAAGCGTGGCATTTTCGCCGACTGAAACTGCCATCGACGAGGGGGGAGCACTCAGGTGTGTCACCGGTTGCTTCAAGTAGTCTGCCATGTTTCCGTGAATGTTCGTATAAAGAGCCTACTTGCGCTACCACGTTCTTTATGGCCGATCGTTTATCGTCCATAGCGTCTTCGTTATCCACTATAGCGCAAAAGTCGCGATTTAGCAGGAGACCCTCAGCCATACGTTACACTGCTGCTCAGACTACGCAGCCATTCGAAATCATGTCCAACAAGTATGAATTGCAGTATTCATTGTCCGGATGATGGGGACAAGTAGACTCTGGACGGCGGACCTTGGGTAGCCGGAAGGCCCAGAGAGCGATTGCCTATGGTGCGGACTGATTTCATCTTTAACATTGCTATGATATGAGGGGAGTCTCAGATAAATTGTTTGCACTGTACTTCTCTGTTCGGCCATATGCAAAGAATTGAGTTAGGCTTATAAACTTCTATGCATGGGGACGTCCATTGAGCTTTCAGCACTCCCCTCCACTCATTCATTTGCTTGTTATTGGTTTTGATTACCTTCGCAGTGGAGGAGTATCGGCGTTTTGATTTTCCTGTATTCGTATACTTCTGTATGTCCGCTGGATAGATTTTTTTTATAGTATACGCGCGAGAGGCCCAACCACAGCTGACTCGTGTTCAACAATGCAACTTTGGCCCACACTTATTAAATGTAGGTTACTAAGTTCATATTATGTGATTGGCCATTGCTACGGGCTCTATTTGTTTGGCCAGCCATTACTTTACCCTTGCACACACCCCCAGTCCATCTGCACTATTTGTGTCCATCCCGTTGAATGAGCACAACCAGACCGAACGCTGCAGAGAGTAGGAAGCCGTGAAGTATATAAGGGCAAACAGTGCGCTAAATATACAAAACAGGAACAAAACACAAAACACAAAACACAAAAACATGGTCTGTGATGAGTCACGCTCACTCAACACGTCCTCTCTTTCCGAATAAAGGGAATCGAAGGAGTTATGTCATCAATTGAGGACAACGAGGAAACAAGCACTCGCCTACATACATCTTACATTAAAGGGGGCGGATTGTCAAAGACGCGGTTCACCAGGAAGACGGTCATACTCCAGGTACTCCTTTGGGCTGAAGATTGAGTTACTTGGGACCCCTTCCCTGGGATGATCAATTGGGAGATAGAAATGTCGGACGGCTGGGTCTCAGTATTCTCACGGGTCATGCGCCCAGGTTATTGGGTTGACTGTACGCTAGTGGGACCACTGATCGTAGTCTTTAGTCCCAGGGGAGAAGACATCCGAAAGAGGAAAGCCGATAGAGTTGTCCAATGCTCAGCCCGAAAATAAGCTTTACTCCCCTTATTCTTATCTGTGCAATGGGGATGGACGACTTATTGAGAAGACTTTGTCACAAAATCACAGGGTTCTCGAGGTCACCTGCCACGAGCGCAACTAAGAAATCAAACCACTTGGTCACCGATTCAACGCGGGCAGGGGTCAGCCTAATCTGACTCAGCGGTTATGAATTCTCTGCATCCCTGAGCGCCCACGGAAGTACCCACATTCGGTAATTAGCTTAATTAGCTTTCGTTGGGTGAAGATAGACGGCGTGTACGCCTCAACTCATTCTCTTTCCACCACCCACAATGTCGCTGCCCGTCGTGGCTGCTCTACCTATTGCTTTCATATTTTCCTCATCAACGTCTGGTGGGATCGGCACTGGAAGCTGCGAAACCTGCCTACTCCTGTATGTTTTGTTGTTCACGTGGCCCGTCTCATATCATCCGATCTCACCCGATCCTCCCTTGCAGGCTGGTGCTTCTCTCGTCTGGGGCCATGAAAAGATGACGACCAAGGCGGTCAATGGCATACCTGGTTCAACGAATGCGGTAGAGCTTTCAAGATCAAAGCCGCCTGGGGCCACCCAGATATCGTGAGAAACCATGAGATGGGGCTGGGCCGGCACCCCTTTTCAGCATTTATACTGACTAGTGCTGTAGTTGGTTATGGGCGATACTGGGGGAATTTCCCACATATACACAAAGAACCCATACATTTACCATCACGCGCCCGTTTACCGTTCTCTCCTCTTCCGCCTCGGTGGCCGCTCTCTCGTCTGGGTCGAGGGTGAGAAGAACCACAAGCGCATGCGTGGTCTCATCGCCCCTGCCTTCTCGGCGGACAACGTCCGTGCAATGCACACCGACATCTACCACGTCGCCACAGCCCTCCAGACCCGCATTGCCAACGAGATTCATGCTTCCGACGAGTCTTCTGTCCAACTCAACATCCTTGACTATACCGCCCGCGCCACCATGGACATCATCGGTCGCGTCGCTTTTGGTCACGACTTCAACGCCGTCGGTGACGCTCCCGATGCTATTAAGATCACTAACCTCTGGAGAGCTCAAAATGAGATGGCCCGCGAACACTCTGCCTTCATCGCCATGCTCGTTCTAGGGTTGTTCCCCTCGATCACCTCACTCCCGCTTCCCGCCCTTCAGGCTCAGGTCGCCGTAGCCGACACCATCCGAAATCTCGCCAAGGATATCGTCGGCAATAGCCAGGTTGACAACAAGGGCAACGGCAAGGACCTCTTGTCCCTCCTGCTCAAAGCTAACACTCTTCAACATGAAAGTAAACGGTGTGAGATGCCAGAGATTTACGATCACATCCTAACATTCTTGTACGTGGTCATTCATGTAATCTCTGCAGTTGCTGCATCTGCTGCGCCATTCTAATCGGAATTTTTTTGACAGCATTGCCGGCCACGAGACGACATCCACGACGCTTGATTTCACCACGTGGGCCCTCTCACAGTACCCTGACGTCCAAACCAAGCTCCGTGAGGAAGTCAGCTCCATCGCCGGTGACCCGACCTACGATGACTTGATGGACCCGAACCGCCTCCCCTACCTCGATGCCGTGTGCAAGGAGGCCATACGCATGTTCCCTCCTTTGGCCAATGTCCAGAAGGTCGTTGAGGAGGATGATGTGATCCCCCTCCGCCATCCCATCCGCGGTGCCGACGGCTCGTGGATCAAGTCAATCTCGGTCAAGAAGGGCCAGGTTATCCACATTCCCTTGATCGGCATCAACCGTGATGGAGCCGTCTTCGGCGACGCCGATGTCTTCCGCCCCACACGCTGGCTTGTCGGCCGCGGTGATGCCGTCGAATCCAAGTACTGCACACCGGGGGAGCACGGTATCCCCCCCGCAGACCAGATGTATGGCGGTTGGAGCGGCCTCTTCACCTTCTCGGAAGGTCCAAGAATCTGCGTCGGCATGAAGCTCGCGCTGTTTGAGTACAAGGCGGTTATCATTACCCTCACCCGAAGCTTCCAGTTCCATGACACTGGTGTCGCTATCTCCATGTGCACAAGTCCAATGTTGTCGCCTCACGCCAAAGGTCGGCGACACGAGGGTATCAACTTGCCTGTGAGACTGACCCTCATCTGAGCTACTGATTGGCTTTTTGTCACTCCATGTCCACCTCTACTACCGAAGAACCCTTTTTCTTTTTCATTATCAGCTATACCTTCCGACCATACCAGTTCGTTGATCGACAGGTTAACTTGCCGAATGGACCTCCTTGAGAAATTCAAGTGTTCGTCTGAAAAGCGCTCGTTCACGCTCTTGGAACTGCAAGATATCGTTAGTCACGCCAGGCAAGGGTGTCATTTTTGCCGACTGAAACCGCCGTCGACGGGGGGGAGCACTCCGCTGTGTCACTGGTTGCCTCAAGTAGTCTGCCATGTCGTTCATGTTTCCGGGCATGTTCGTTCATATAATGAGCCTACGACGCCTGCTTGCGCTACGACGTTCTTTTTGGCTAATCGTTTATCACCCGTGACGTCTTTGTTATCCAATATAGCGCGAAAGTCGCGATTTAGTACGTAGGAGACTCTCAGTCATATGTTACTCTGCGCTGCTTCTCAGACTACGCAGCCATTCGAAGTCATGTCCAGCAAGCATGAATCGTAGTATTCATTGCGCGGATGATGGAGACAAGCAGACTCTGGATGACGGACCCTAGGTAGCCGGAAGGCCCGGAGAGCGATTGCCTATGGTGCGGACTGATTTCATCTTTGACATTGCTATGAGGGGAGTCTCAGATATATCGTTTGCACTGTACTTGAAAGGTATTTTGTTTATCCGAACCTTTTCTATTTAGTTTGTCCCGGCCTCCGGCTTGTCGTTGTTTGGGCAATCATTACTTAAACCCTTCGACCAACCATCTCAGAATCATTTACACCTGGACAGTCTTCTCTTATAATATAGGGAATCGATTGTATTTAGGGTGACTACTGAGACTACCGAGGATAACAAGTACGACTAAGACTTACAGTACTTCTCTGTTTGGCCATATACAAAGAGTTGAGTTAGGTTCGATACAGTATCTCGGACCTTACAAGCTTCTATGCATGGGGACGTCCATTGAGGTTGGTCCACACTTCAGCATTCCCATCCATGCATTCATTTGCTTGTTATTGGTCTTGATTGCCTTCGCAGTGGAGGGGTATCAGCGTTTGGATTTTCCTGTATTCGTATACTTCTGTATGTCCGCTAGGTAGATTGTTTTATAGCATACAAGTGAGGTCCAACCGCAGCTGACTCGTGTTCGACAATGCAACTTTGGCCCACAATTGTTAAATTTAAGGATTCTCGGTTACTAGGTTCATATTATGTAATCGGGCCATGATTGTTATGGGCTCTATTTGTTTGGCCAGTCATTTTTTTACCCTCGTACTCAGTCCATCTGCACAATGTGTGTCCGTCGTCTCTTTCCGAATAAAGGGAACCGAAGTAGTTGTGCCATCAACTGTGAACAACGAGGAAATAAGTACTTGCTTACATCTTATTATATTAAAGGGAGCGGATTGTCAAAGACGTGGTTCACCAGGGAAGACAGTCATACTCCAGGGACACCTTTGGGCTGAGGATTGAGTTACTTGGGACCCCTCCCCTGGGATGATCGATTGGGAGATACAAATGTCGGACGGCTAGGGCATAGTATTCTCACGGGTCATGCGCCCAGGTTATGGGGTTGACTGTACACCAGTGGGACTACTGATTGTAGTCTTGAGTCCCAGTGTATGAGGAGCGACGCTACCACGCGCCTATCTGATTGGGCGTAGGCATATGTACAGTCAAGTACCACTCACTGGCCACTACCCCCCACTGGTGAATGGGCACTAGAGACCTAGTATAGTGCTCGAAATGTAGCTTAGTAATTAATACATTATAGAAAGATTCATACTATACCTTTTGTGGTCTTCTGGTGAAGGTGCGAGGCCAAGGTGAGGTCAAAGTGGTCAAAGTGGCCAATTTGAGTTTTGTACCCTGTCCACATCCACCTCAAGCCCTCTAGCACTCAACGATATGGGTGTAAATGATATATATAGTCTCATTAAATATACTATTGAAGCTTGGGGCTTATATACAGAGCTGAACGCTCTTGATCAACCTGCCCAGCCCTCACCCCAGTTTTCGTCATGCCACGACACAGCAAGACTCAAGCACAGTCTAAAAAGGACCAAATGCATCGATGTGAGCAGTTGAAGCTTGCTTTTGCTGAATACAAACGTGTTCTGGCATCTGGAGCCAAGCCAAAAGCCTTCACCATTGCCAATGCCTTTGGTGTACCTCCCACTTCCCTTCGCAACATGATTGATGGCCTTGACTCAAAAGAACAGTCAGCTGCAAAGTGTCAAAAGCTTTTCTTTGAGGAAGAGGTTGTCATGGTCAAGTACTTGATCAAAACAGCCAACCGTGGTTTTCCCGACACCCCTCAGCGAGCCATCCAGCGTGCCAATCAACTTCTTCAACAACGTACTGGTGATCCAGATGCTTCAGTTGGTAAAAATTGGATTCACCGCTTCCTTGAACATCATAAAGACCAGCTCTCCCGATATTGGTCTACCAGCCTCACAACTGTTCGTGGGGGTGCTCTTAATGAGGCTAATGTCAATTTCTGGTACAAACTGTTGCAAGAGATCATTGATCAATACAGCATTTGCCCGGATTTGATATTTTCAATGGATGAGACGTCCTGCTTTCTTGACAAGTGCACTCATAAGACTTGCCACATTGGGCAGGCACAACAGTGACAACAGATTGCCATGCGAAATGACAACAGAGAGACCTGTACTCTTATACCTGTCATTTGTGCAGATGGTGAAGTTTATGGCCCAATGGTCATCTTCAAGGGAAAACAGATTTGAGGCAAGGAACACTTGCCCAATCCATTAAATGCAATGTGAGTGCAGAATGTGAATGTAATGTTAGCTACTGATTAGTCTACAGTCTTCATTGCTCTGAAAAGGGCTACATGAATGGCGAGATTGGTCGAGCTTGGTTGGAACATGATTTCGACATACCAACAAAAGCAAAAGCTGCTGGCCGGTACAGGCTACTCATAGTTGATGGTCACACATCACACTTCAACTTCGATTTACTCTCCTATGCAAAGGAGAACAAGATTGTTGTGCTCTGTCTCCCAGCCAATACCACCCATGCCCTCCAAAGTAAGTACAGCCAAGAGCAACCACAGAGACAAACTAATTCGATTCCTGCTTAAGCCTTGGACGTTCTTGGCTTCTCCCAATTCAAGCGGGCATACCAAGTGGCCATGGAAGAACGAGCTCAAGTCAATGCTGGAAAGATATCCTGGGGGGAGTTCCTGATGGCGATTGAGGGTCCTTGGCATAAAGCCTTCACCCCAGAGAATGTTCAAAAGTCATTCAAAGTGACTGGGACATGGCCTGTGGATCGGTCCAAAATCACCAGTAATAAAATCGCTCCCGCTGTAGGGCTTTCAATCACTGGGGGGCCTATTATTGAGCTGACATCACCTGTTAAGACACTCATCAGTCGATTGGGAGCAATTGGGCAGCTAGGAGTACAACCCACTCCTGAACTCAAGGTGCCCGCTCCCTCACCTGGGGATCCTGACCACCCCACATCCCCGGGACTACCAGTATTAGTTGAAGACGAAAGAGATACCTTTGATGAAGACCTCAACACCGAGTTTCGCCAAACCCGTGTTGCCTTTCTATTTGATGGCTCTGGGTCTTCCACCAAGACAGCAGTTCCTCCTCTCATTCTACCTCCCCTCCCTCCCTTTAAACCCCTTATACCATCTCCTCACTGTTCCAACCCAAATACAGCTGATAGGCAAACCTGATCTGAGCTATTGGATATGATGCTATCAATGCACTCTCTCAGGATAATCAAAAACTTGTGGTGTTTGCTAATGAATCCCATCAAAACATCGTCACACTTCGATCACAGATCACTTTTCTTACCATGGAGAACCAGAACCAGCGGGAAAAGCTCCATTCAAAGGAAAAGAAGAGGCAAACTGCGAGGGAGAAGGTTAACCCAGGAGGCAGGGCAATCGAGGCTACAGGAGACGATTGTATGGCTGCAATCGAAGGGATTCGAATTGAGAGGGAGGCTGTTTCTGCTGCCAAGCATGCTCAGCAGGCTGCAAAAGGTCGAAAGGGGGTAGCCAAAGGAATGTCAGCTGCTGATAAAAGCCTTAGAAAGACGCTCCATCAAGATGCAGTTGCAGCTTGGAAGGCTGAGCAAATGAGACTGAGAGATGATGGTCTGGTGATGAAGGGAGCTGGTCCCGAGCCTCGCTTGTGGTGGTATATGGAGGCAGCCAATCCCTATAACATTACCTTGCCATCTCGAGATCACTCTATGCTTGCTTCTACGAGTTCCCATCCTCGTCATCAGACTCACCATGTCATTTATTCCCCAGTCACCTCAGATGCGGAAATAGATGATGCTTTGTATGTAGATAATGCCGAAAATTAGCTTATATATACAATTAGTTTAATATCATACAAGATGGCGTGAGGTTTTAGTGCCCAATGTGCCGTGAAGGCGAAATGGCCAGTGGGTGGTAAGTGGCCAAACTAGCCAATCAACGTTTGAACCACCTGCACATGTTGCCTCGCGACAGCATGCTCAAAAAATATACTAGTAGTATATATGACTCTATTTATAGGCATTTTTTACTGCTATGAATCAACTACAGACCTTGAGAGCGGATGGGAAACTCACTGGCCAGTGAGTGGTTGAGTACTGTACTTATAATTGGGCTGAAGACATCCAAAAGAGGAAAGCCAATAGAGTTGTCCAATGCTCACCTCGAAAACTAAGCTTTACTGCCCTTATTCTTATCTGTGCAATGGGAATGGACGACTTACGGCGTGTATGCCTCAACTCATTTTCTTTCCACCACCCACCTAAGCGTCGCCAAGTTCACCCTATATAGAGGGCGTTTGTACAACATAAATTAGCCTTTTATATAGGGTAAAGTTGGCCAAAGCTAGCACCGTTGGTAAACCGTCAGTAGCTCGCACCACCCGTCCGTACCGTCAGTACCACTGGTCGCACCACCTGTCGGCATCATACCACGTGCCTGTCGTGTCTTCTGTCTCTTGTTCCCGTTGCCGTTGCCGTCTCCCCCCTCGTTCTCGCCCCTCCTCAACGCCGTCACCACTACCCCGCCTGGCCATCTGCCCATCGTCGTCGTCGCCTGTCAACCGGCCACCCATGCCAGCCACCTCCTGGCTGCCCTCTCCTCAACACAACACGTTTTTTTGGACCATGTGTCATTGCCGTCACCGCCTCCCCCGCTGCCCCCACTTTCCATGGGCGCATTTTAGCATACCTAAAGGTGAGTACGATGACTTTAAACACATCATCGTCGTTCAGCTGACCACTCAAAAATTTTGTGAACAGTGTAATGACCCCCAGGAGCAATTCAGACTCACGTACGTACATTCTACAATATCACACATGTTTTGCAGATGCTCATAGCCCAACCTACAAGCTACGCACAGTGTTTGACAGCACTGCAGGTCCTTCCCCCCTCCTTGCCGCCCCTACATGTTGATGGGCGCATTGTCAAGGTCCTCTGCATACACATAGGTGAGTACAATATGTTTCAAGGCATTGGTGAGTAGCTAATCACTTACACCTCGAAAACCTTGGCTGGACTGTGTAATGACCCCAGGAGCGACTCCTTCGTGTACGTACATATTCACATATATCGCATGTACTTCACTGACGCTTTTAGCCCAACCCACAGCCCACCCGCGGCAGCTATTGGCCCCACAAGACCTTGGAGTTCCCCTCCCCCCTCGCTCTCCCTCGCTGCCCCCCCACACCCAACCGCACATCCCCAAAGCCCCCTGCATACCCACAGGTGAGTATGGTACCCCCCAATGTGCCATTCGGCTTACAACCCAACAACCTTGCCCAGGCCCAGCCAGTCCCCATAACGACCCCGGGAGCGACCCCTCCATGCACGTGTGTATGCACATATATTGCATATGCTTCGCTGATGCCTGTAGCCCAACCCACAGCCCACGCACAACAGCTATCGGCTTCGCAGGACCTCGGACCCCCTCTTCCTCCTCGCCGCCTTCCTCGCTACCTCCACACACGCAAGCGCACATTCCCGAGGTCCTATGCATACCCAGAGGTAAGTATCATATCATTCATCATGTTGTTCAGCGTCCAATAGCTTACAACGCGACAGCCTCACCCAGGCTCCACCAGACCTCGTAACAACGCCATAGGTAACTCCTCCATGTACGAGCGGCCTGTACGATAGTATAATAGTTTACTCATGTATTTAATTTGAATTTATTGGATTTATTGGATTTATTTACATGCGTGCAATGAGCAATGCCAAGGTGTGCCAGGTGGCCAACAATCAGGCACCATGAAAACCACCTCCAAAAGACAAAGCAATCGTGAAAAGATTGTGTTCTAGCAACAGTAATATGAATGCTAGAACACAATCTTTTCACGATTGCTTTGTCTTTTGGAGGTGGTTTTCATGGTGCCTGATTGTTGGCCACCTGGCACACCTTGGCATTGCTCATTGCACGCATGTAAATAAATCCAATAAATCCAATAAATTCAAATTAAATACATGAGTAAACTATTATACTATCGTACAGGCCGCTCGTACATGGAGGAGTTACCTATGGCATTGTTACAAGGTCCAGTGGAGCCTGGGCAAAGCCGTCGCGTTGTAAGCTATTGGATGCTCAACGACATGATAAATGATACGGTACTTACCTCTGGGTATGCAGAGGACCTTGGGGGATGTGCGCTTGGATGTGTGGGAGCAGCGAAGAGGGTGGGCGAGGAGGAGGAAGTCCAAGCCGATAGCCGGCACGCGTGGGCTGTGGGTTGGGCTACAAGTGTCAGTGGAGCACATGCGATATATGTGCATACAGACGTACACAGAGGAGTTGCTCCTGGGGTCGTTATGCAGTCCAGCAGATCCTGGGCAAGGACGTTGAGTTGTAAGCCATTGGATGCTGAACGGGGCATTGTATGATATTGGACTCACCTGTGGGTATGCAGGGGGCTTTGGGGATGTCCAGTTGGGTGTGCGGGGGCAGTGAGGGAGAGTGAGGGGGGAGGGGAAGTCCAAGGTCTTGCGGGGCCGATAGCTGTCACGGGTGGGCTGTGAGTCGGGTTACAAGCGTCAGTGAAGTATATACGATATATCTGAATACACACGTATGCGGGGGAGTCGGTTTTGGGGTCGTTTATGCAGTCTGGCGAGTTTTCGAGGTGTAACCGATTAGCTGCTCAGCAACACCTTGGGTTATAATGTACTCACCTCTAGGTATGCAGAGAATGCGGCCATTGATGTGTAGGGGCGGCGAGGAAGGCGGTGAAGAGGGGGGGAAGGACCTATGGAGCTGTTGGACACCGCGTGGAGATTGTAGATCGGGCTACAAGCATCAGCAACATGCATGCGATATTGTAGAATGTACGTACGTGAGTCCGAATTGCTCCTGGGGGTCATTACACTGTTCGCAAAATTTTTGAGTGGTCAGCTGAACGACGACGACGTGTTTAAAGTCATCGTACTCACCTTTAGGTATGCCAAAATGCGCCCATGGAAAGTGGGGGCAGCAGGGGAGGTGGTGACGGCAATGACGCACAGTCCAAAAAAACGTGTTGTGTCGAGGAGAGGGCGGCCAGGAGGTGGCCGGCATGGGTGGCCGGTTGACAGGCGACGACGACAACGGGCAGATGGCCAGGTGGGGTAGCGGCGACGGCGTTGAGGAGGGGCAAGAACGAGGGGGGAGATGACAATGGCGACAGGAACAAGAGACAGAAGACACGACAGGCATGTGGTACGATGCCGACAGGTGGTGCGACCAGTGGTACTGACGGTACGGACGGGTGGTGCGAGCTACTGACGGTTTACCAACGGTGCTAGCTTTGGCCAACTTTACCCTATATAAATGGCTAATTTATGTTGTACAAACGCCCTCTATATAGGGTGAACTTGGCGACGCATAGGTGCCACCACCCACAATGTCGCTGCCCGTTGTGGCTGCTCTACCTATTGCTTTCATACTCTTCCTCATCAACGCCTGGTGGGATCGGCAAAGGGAGCTTCGGAGCCTGATCACTCCCGTATGTCCTGTTCATGTGGTCCGTCTCACCCGATCCGATCCTCCCTCACAGGCTGGTGCCTCTCTCGTCTGGGGCCATGAAAAGCTCGCGTTCGAAGACGACCAAGGACGTCAATGGCGCGCCTGGTTCAACGAATGCGGTAGAGCGTTCAAGATCAAGGCCGCCTGGGGCCACCCAGATATCGTGAGGAAACTGGAGCTGGAGCTGGGCCGGCGCCACTTTTCAACAGTTATACTGACTAGTACTGTAGTTGGTTATGGGTGATACTGGGGGACTTTCACACATATACACAAAGAACCAATACAATTACCGTCACTCGCCTGCTATCTGTTCTTTCGTCCTCCGCATCGGTGGCCGTTCTCTCATCTGGGTCGAGGGTGAGAAGGACCACAAGCGCATGCGTAGTCTCATCGCTCCCGCCTTCTCGTCTGATAACGTCCGCGAAATGCACACCGACATCTATCACGTCGCCACTGCCCTCCAGACCCGCATTGCTAACAAGATCCATGCTTCCAGCATGTCTTCCATCTGCGTCAACATCATTGACTATACCACCCGCGTGACCATGGACATCATCAGTCGCGTCGCTTTTGGTCACGATTTCAATGCCGTCGGTGACGCTCCCAATGCTATTAAGATCACTAACCTCTGGAGAGCTCACAGTGAGATGGCCCGCGAACACTCCGCCTTCATCGCCATGCTCGTTCTAGGGTTGTTCCCCTCGATCACCTCACTCCCGCTTCCCACCCTTCAGGCTCAGGCTACCGTAACCAACACCATCCGAAATCTTGCCAAGGACATTGTCACCAATAGCCAGGTTGACAACAAGGGCAACGGCAAGGACCTCTTGTCCCTCCTGCTCAAAGCTAACACTCTTCAGCATGAAAGTAAACGGTGTGAGATGCCAGAAATTTACGATCACATCCTAACATTCTTGTACGTGGTCATTCATGTAATTTCTGCTGTTGCTGCAACTGTTGTGCCATTCTAAACAAAAGATTTACAGCCTTGCCGGCCACGAGACGACATCCACGTCGCTTGCTTTCACCACGTGGGCCCTCGCGCAGTACCCTGACGTCCAGACCAAGCTCCGCGAGGAAGTCAGCACTATTGCCGGTGACCCGACCTACGACGACTTGATGGACCCAAACTGCCTCCCCTACCTCGATGCCGTGTGCAAGGAGGCCATGCGTATGTTCCCTCCTGTGGCCCGTACCGAGAAGGTCGTTGAGGAGGACGATGTGATCCCCCTCCGCCATCCCATTCGCGGTGCTGACGGCTCGTGGATCAAGACGATCTCTGTTAAGAAAGGCCAGATCATCCATATTTCCTTGATTGGCATCAACCGTGACGATGCCGATGTGTTTCGCCCCACACGTTGGCTTGTCGGCTGTGGCGATGCTGCCGAGGCGAAGTACTGCACACCGGGAGAGCATGGGATCCCTCCCGCAGACCAGATGTGTGGCGGTTGGGGTGGCCTCCTCACCTTCTCAGAAGGTCCAAGAATCTGCGTCGGCATGAGGCCCGCGCTGTTTGAGTACAAGGCTGTCATCATTACCCTCACCTGCTGCTTCCAGTTCCATGACACTGGTGTCGCCATCGCCATGTGCACAAGCACAATGTTGTCGCCTCATGTCAGAGGTCGGCGGCACGAGGGCATCAATTTGCCCGTGAAACTGACCCTCATCTGAACTATTACTCCACTTTTTGTCACTCCATATACACCCCTACTGCCGGAGAATCCCTTTACTCTTTTATTATCGGCTATACCTTTTTCACTGGTAAAAGTTTCAGACATGTTTTTCATGTCCCTCGATCACATTCCAAGGTCATCTTTGCACGGCTCGAGGACATGTTTTTTATGATTTGGGACGTGATACAGAACGGCCAAAATCATGACCTCAGGTCATGAAAGGTGACGAACTATCCGTCCTTGAGCCACGATTTTCATGTTGCGAGGACATGTTTTTCATGTTGCACGGACACCGTTATCATGTACGCTAGACCCAATATTTACGACTCATTGCCAACTTATTCCCACATACCAAATGAAAGAATCGCGAAAAAAGGATATATATACGAGCAAAATGAGGTAAGAATAGCATTGTTGTATCAAAGTGAGCAAGAGAAGGGGTTCCCATCCACCACAACGCACACCCAGGGTCAGGTAAGAATAGCATTGTCAGACCAAATGATGAGAGAAGAGGACTCCCATCCACCGCGATGCACACCCAGGACCATCGATTGGGGATAAAGAACATCTAGAACAATGTCAGCTACGGATGCCAAGAGTGGTTTGGACGTACCAAGAGGCAATGAGAGAGGAGCGACTAGCGCTTCCTGGCAGTACTGCGAGTTGATCGTTGTCCATTGACTGGCTCCACAACAGCCGGCTTGAGCCCGTCCCTGTTCCTGGTCCTTGCCGATCCATTTGCTGACTGGAGAATGCCCGAGCACTGCTGGCTAGCTCTTGGGCTGAGGAGCTGCTGTAATGTAAGGAGCATAAGAACGATATTGATTAGCTATGAAAAAGGTACAATGCGTTAATGAGAGACCAAAGGGTATCAAGTGATCATGCAACTCACCAACAAACTGTTGGTCTTCTTCACGGGAAGAACTGGTTCACTATGAAGAATGTTAGTACTGTAATTGTTGTGTGGAATAACACATACTGTTCCTCTGCGAAAGCAAAATTCGGTGGATTGCTCTAGACAACAGTAAGCCAAGAGGTCAGTAGGCAAGGGAATAACACACGAGCGATGTCCCTTTGCCTCTCTTCACTTGACTCTTGTTGGTCAGAGACGAAGAGGCGGCAGGTAGGGCTGGGCAAGAGTCTGCTTTGGGCAGGACAGCACCTGGACCCGTCAGATGGAGAAGTGGGAGCATGTATGCTACTCACCAGATCGATCAGAGGTGGACTGTGGATGGTTGAGGAGTGTCAGTTCGAATGTAACTCAGAGAAAAGTGGTAAACGTACTTAAACTGCATGATCTGCGGGAAGCAATTTACTCACATTTCAATGGCCATGCTCTGGAATGGCGAGGGAAGATTTGAGGTTGACATTGTCATCCTCAGCGTCTTCAGAGTAGGATTCTGAAGGCTCGCCGTCATCTGTGCTTGCCTTTCTTTCGTTGTTGAGTACTTTAAACTTCTAAACGTTGCAAGAGATGGTCAGCGAATGTCCTGAGTGAATGCTTTTGGCATTCTGTGGTTTCCTCCTGAACGGGTTGTACGGTCTTGGAGGGGTATGGGGAGGAAAAACTCACTTTTAGATGGATTATAGGTACACTCCGTACCTTTGGGAACTGTTGTGAAGGGCATGGTGAATGGCAGGGCAGAGAGGGTTTTTTTGGAACGTGTTGTATGGCCTTGGAGGGGTATGGGGAGAAAAAACTCACTTGCAGATGGATTATAGGTATATTTCGTACCTTTGGGAACTGTTGTGGAGGGCATGGTGAACGGCAAGGCAGAGGGGTGGAGTGGTCGGGTCCAAACTTGGACTTAGCCAAATTTCGATGTTGCAAGCCGTTTCCTTCGCTCTTGTGATTGCTTCTTGCCCTCTTTCCATTTGTTCTTGTTGGTACTTATCGTTTTTATATGCTTTTTATATTGCTTTGTATTAATACAAGAGTGTTTCCCAAGCAGGATAGGAAATTGTGCAGTGTGCTCAAAAAGACAACGTGGCGAGTCTTGGTCTGGAGGTGAAACTAGCTATCCCAGATTCTTATGACCAGATTCTGCTGCATCTCGTAGATGACAAGTCTCACAAGAAACGCACAGTGTAGGCACAGAACAACATTCGGGAACAGGGTGAGGAAGCGGGGGCCCGTATGTGCTAGAATATCTTAACCTAGACTGTGTATGATGCTCGTACTGCTCTGTTGTGCCAATTCTCATTAGAGTGGCCTATGGCTCAACGAGAGAGCATCCATTGAATTGAACAGAGGAAAGTATCTGAAGATTATCTAGGCATGTACTAGAGCATTTATTACCACTGTAGAATCAGCTGAAATGTGTTGAACGACCCTCGCCTTGCTCGAGCTCACAATGAGTCATGATCATCGAATTGAGCCTTTATCACGCTACCATTACAATACCTATGTTGATTCTACTATATAGATACAGTATGGCGACTCTCCGAACCGATTTTAAGAGCTCGATCGAGTCCTCGAGAATGGACTCTGGGCGGCCGCTACACCACCCAAACACTGTCTCTGGTACTCTCTAAACTCGAAAACACTGTAATATCATCCGCCATGTTTTCTCATGTCTGGTCATGTTTTTCATGACCTAAACTTTTACCAGTGTTTTGACCATACCAGGTTAAATTGCCGAATGGACCTCCTAGAGCAAATTCAAGTATTCGTTTAAAAAGCACTTGCTCGCACTCTTGGAACTGGAAGATATCGTTAATCACGTCAAAGAAGCGTGTTATCTTTGCCGACTGAAACCGCTGTCGATGAGGGGGAAGCAAATCCGCTGTGTCATTGGTTGCTTCAAGCAACAGGGCATGTAATTCAAGTTTCTGGCCATGTTCATTCATATACAGAGCCTACAACGCCTGCTCACGCTATGATGTTCTCTATGGCCGATTGTTTATTGGCCATAACGTCTTTGTTTTCCACTATAGTGCAAAAGTAGAGATGAGACTCGCAGTCATAGGTCAAGGGTATATGCGTCCTGGGCAGATGTGTGCGTGCTCTTCCGTGTTGTGTTTCGTAGATTTCTTGTAATAGAAGCGATGTCTAATAACCCGTGTATACATAACCAGTTAGCGCTGGATATCGTATCTATGTACGTGGGACTGAAAGAAGAGTCTCCAGATTGAGTTCCATGTTGTGTTATTATCAATATTATATGAAACGTGACATACATAGCTACCACTGCTGCAAAGTCATTCCAGGTGACTTGTATAGCAGTGTACGGAAGTTCCAGAACATTCCGCTCTACATAGGATTTCGCACTTATCGATTTCTTTGTGCACCACCATGGTTTACAAAGCAAGTCAGTCGCAGTCACGAGATATGTAGATACTAACCGAGAATAATAGCTAATTATTATCCTATCAAAGAACAGCGAACATTAAATACTAGCACTATGAATCTGTCACTCCTCTGACGTGCGCGTGGGTCAAGTCATATTCCTCCACCAAGTCCCGTTCCATGACAGTGTCCGCACTCACAATTGAATGAGGATCCAAGGATCAGGTGTCACTAGAGGGGATGATACTCTTCAGAGGGGGAGGCCAGGGTATTGTGGCCGAATACGGAAGCCCCAAGTCCTTTGTGCAATATTTTAGCTCTCACCACCACAGGAGGTCGTCAGCTTTCAACCCACATCAGACCATTCTTTCCTTCACAATGTCACCTCTGCATCTCAAGCAGCTCCTGGAAAATCAACAAAAATTTTAATCATCTCAAGACGCGATTGATTCATGATGACCACTGGGAGTGTCGATGAAGTACCTAAGGTAAGTTTCTCCAGCCAGAGTGTCGGGGCTGACCACCATGAGCATCACATCTAACAAACACAGGTGTGAACGACACGCAATTTATGCGAACACCAAGACATGATGACACTAACAACAGGCACTGCAATGAAGCAGGCATCAACAGGAACTATGACGAATGCAACGAAGTGGACGGCGACAAACGGCAGCCTTTATTAACCACCAGGCAGCGACGACTAGCATCGAGCCGATACATGTACCAGTACATGACAGAATAAGAAAAAACACTTCTAACAACATCATACAGTTCAGAGGAAGGGTATCTTGGCAGAGGGAACACGGTACCAGGGACAGCAACATTCTTCACACTTTATTTCGCTGTTTGGCTGGATGCAAAAAGTTGAGTTAGGTTGGACACAGCCATTCGGACCATAAAAGTTGCTGTTCATGGGGAAGTCCATTTGGGTTGGTCTACACTTCAGCTTTCTCCTCCACTCATTCATTTGCTGGTTATTGGTTTGTACTTCCTTGTGGATACCTCGAAGTGGGGGAGTATCAGGGTTTGGATTTATCTGTATTAGCATGCTACCGCATGTGGGCTGGCTAGATTATTATACGAATTGGACCCAACCACAGCTGACTCGTGTTCAAAAGTGCAGCTTTCGTGTCCACTGCCCAATATTCTTGTGTCGAACGGTGCGCTTTGACGCACGCAAACTAAATTTTATGAACCGAGTATATCCCGGGATCACGACTTGAGCTTATGCCTGCAACCTAGCGCACCAGTAAATACTCACTTGTATTCTGGTGAGTTGTGATGCTGATTTCATACGACGTTATATTCTATGTGAATTTTCGAACGCTGCACACAGACTTTCTGATGGACGTACAATAGTACATCAGGAAATATATGGCTGGATAAAAACTAAAGGATTTAGATAATCTTTATATTACGTGGGTGTAATGATAGCTTTGAATCACTGATATCTCCCAGAGGTGACTCGCTTGGTATCTCCCAGCGCCCAGTAGATCCCGGGTGCTCTAGAAGATACACACCTGCCTCCCCGTTCGTGCCTAAATTCAATCTTGCAGTCCTACATGCTGGTTTGTGGATTGCGGAGATGCAGACCCACGTACCAAGCGCAGGGGACCGGACCAGCCAGAACATGAGCTCCCAGACTTTGGAAGCCAGTGTAGATGACATTAATGTATGTGTACCACTAGTCTGGTGGTCACGGCTAAGGTAGGCGACAGCACAAAGGCCCCACCACAGCCACCCCAGCCTCACACTGCCAAATTCTGGTGGTCTGATTTTTTTTTTTTGTATCTGTAGCTAGTTTTATATTTCAAAAAAGTTGATAATTGTAACACTATTTAAACGCGTGCTCTCGCCTCCCACAGAGCGTCTGGCGGCAATGTACGGTGGCCGTTGTACTTCCTGCATGCCCAAGCGGCCTGTGGCCCATCCAGTCCAGCCCTGTAGCCGTCCATGAATCTACAAGATCGAATTGAGTATCACCAAATTGATTCCACTGGTACGGTGTCCAAGCAGTCCCGCATATTTTTTGGCTGTTTCTTGCTTCTGTAGGTGCCTGATCTTCTTCTGATCTTTTCTGCTTGTGATTCACACTCTTTGAAATATTAATCCGTCATGCTCTTGTTGATTTCTTTGGGCGTCCCATGATTTCAGTCTAGTGGTTCATATGGAAGTTTTCGTTGTCAATGTAGCTGTAGAAAATACAAAGCAAGATCGATACAAAGCAAGCCATACAAAGCAAGACCACGTGACAGGACTGCCAAATTTTGTGGTCCGGCAAAATGAAAACTCCCGAAAGGGCCATTCTCGCCTAAAAAAGACCTTTGGGCCGGCAAGCAGATTTTTCCATAATGGGGCCGGACTGAGGGGGTCGGGCACGATTTGGAGATCACAGAAAACTTTATTTTAAGTCTCTACATTGTTTACAGTTTATTTTGTAACTACATAGCATGGGCGCGGGGAGGAATTAGCCCACCTGTCAAAGTCGGTGGCTGTGGTGGGGCCTCTGTGCTGTCGCCTACCTTATGAGAAGACGAAAATGTTTGCACCACGAAATATTAACAATACGGCCAGCCCAGCGAATACAAGCCAAGAAGTTGGCATATTCTTTACCCCAGGCGCATAAAAAAGCAAAGGGCCGTGCATTTAAACCTGAACTCCCGCGCTGGTGCCTCCCTCATCTGGCTACGAACAGTCTGAGTTTATAGACGACCAAAGCTCTCAATCGCGCATCTGTTCAACGATGGTAGACGAGGATCAAGATCAAAGCCGCCTGATGTCACCCAGATATCGTGAGAATTTGTGGAGGGCGCCTGTCCCTGCTCCAATCTTAGCTTTCGAAGAACCTTTCCAATACTGATTCACTGAGCGAAATGTATATAGTGAATTTCACCACAGTACATACACCACATATCTCACCACATGTTTCACCACGAAATGTGGTGATTCAAGGCATGGTGAAGTTCACCTGAAGATCTGGTGAATTTCACTTGACAATCTGGTGTATTTCAATAATAGATCTGGTGAATTTTAATAGTAGATTTGTCCGATTTATGGTGTTTTCTTGAGCTGTACTTACGGTGAATTTCAACACGTCTTGTAGTGAGATTTACAGTGAATTCTACAATACAAAATGCTACAAATCTAATGTGATTTTCACCATGTTTATGAAAAGAACAGAATCAATATTTATTGTGAATTAAATCTAACAAAACACTACAATAATAAGGGAAGAAAAGACGGAATCGGCAAGAAGGTTTTCATAAACAATGCGCAACCACCGTACCAGTCAATGGCTCTAGAATACCTGGTCAGATACCTATGCATAAGAAAGGGTTGGTAAGAGTTCACCTACCTGGTGCCAATGGTCCAAGACATCCAAGAACGAAATGCTGGAGGAATTGGTTAGTGAGGAAAGTGACAGGGACAGAAGGCCATGTACCTCGAGACAATGCGTGAGCACAAGAAACCGCCGAAACAGGCATTTACAGCAGGTGAACAAGTGGCTGCAGGAAGAGTCTGGAAAGCTTGAGGAGAGAGCGCTTGAGAGCAGATTCCTGAGAGCAGAAAAAGGTCAATTTTTGAGGTTTTGAGCATCTGTGTAGACTGTGGGAGACAAACGGACAAATGAACGAATGGACAGATTGAAGGGCTTGCCCTGGGCGAGCTGTTCATCACGCTCCCACTCGCGCGCTGATGTGATGGTGCGGGTGGTTGAGTACGCGATGAAGGAGGTTCTCCAGTTGCATGTCTGTCTTTGCGTCGCGTGAGTCGCGCGGCACGACGCACAGGTTCGGGAGCGTCAGCACGACCTTGAACAGTGGGCTCGACGCGTTCAGGCTCAGCATGCGGCCGATCCCCCCATGGGTGGTGGGGCAGAGTGCGAGGACGCTTGCAGAGGGTGTTCGGTCCACGTCATTTGCTGGAGCAGCGTAGATCGAACCTGGGTCGGAACCAGGCTCGAAATTGCGTCTAGTCTGGTGAAACGCACATGTCAGGAGAGGAGGGCTATCACGAAAAAAGAGCGTGGATGCACGCACTGGCTCCAGAGGTGCAACGACCCACTGAGCTCCCGCCTTGCGGTGAGCCTGTACATTCGATTGGACGGTTGGACCTGGTAATTCTCCATTTGGGAACCGGAGCTCGAGATGGGGACTGTTGATTGTGATATACAAGTCAGTTGATCTACAGCGATAGGAAGCAAGGATGTGAGCTTGAGGTTAGGCGAGCCGGCCACTCAACTTGGCCTGCCAATTGGCTGACCGTGGCAGCGACTTACTTGACAGTTGAAGCGTGAGGGTAGACTGGGTCATCGTTGCAGTTGTCTGAATTTCGACGAATCTCAGCCCTACCGCTTAACCAGGCCGACAAGTACTCCATGCACTACCGAGTGGAATGCTGAGCGTGTCATGCCGTGTATCACACCTATTTCGATACACAGATAATGTTAGCCAGTCCAGAAACGGCCTCCTGGTTCGCGATCCCAGCCCAGATTGGGCTCATGCGTTCCGACAGTAGGAAAGCACACGACGATTGGGAAGCTGAATCGCACTCACAAGTATGGTAGACCGATATGGGGAGGGTATGGGATCGGGGGGACTTGACTGGGGGTGACGGACGTCTTGACATGGAAGGGTTCAAGTTTGGGGTTGCGGGGTTGCGCCGATCTCGATCTATTGGTGACTTGTTGTGATTCGGACTTAGATGAAAACTTAAACAGACCATGTCTAGCCATCAGCGACGGCGCCCAGACACAAGCTCAGAAAATGAAAATGACACCACTCGGAGGTATTTGAGGTATCACATTGAACCATTGCAGTGAGTCAGTTCACTGTCGGACGATGCACTGTCCACGCCACAACTTGGAATGCCACCACGGCTTCCGCAACGACTTGCTGGTCGAATTTGGGTCACTTGCACGTCACTGCTAATAGCCTTCATCGCTTATCCATCACAAGTATGCATCATGTATCCTTGGTATGGCAGTGGACTTCCAGTCGACCTTCTCTTGCTTCTCGGACCATTCAAGTAAGCCACAGATTGTGCGTCCAAAGCATGGTTAGCTTATTCCTTATGTTTACTATTATAGTATACTAGTTGGGTTTTTGTATTAGAATTATTACTTATGTGTTCGAACCGATCCTGGAGGCATGCCGGATGGCTGGGTGAGCTTCAGCGCGGTCGCGTCTGAATACGCATTGACTTCGTGGGCACCAGGCACCCGACAGCAAAGAGGGGCGCCCGGGTACCACCTAAATCCGTCAATGAAGGTCTCCTTGGGGAGGGTAGAGGTAAGGCAAACTCCTCCATCGGACTCTCAATCTACTTACACGTATCTAGTCCTTGAAAGGGATACCCTGCCCTATTTCTCAACAGCTCATTCCTGACGCACAATTGCAGAAATCACTGAGCAATATGCTTGGCCTCCCAAGACCCATACTCTGCGCCCCGTGCCCCACTTGACGATGAAGACGACAACGCTGTCTCTCTTCTTGACCGCAAGAGCCCATGGACATATGGAAATGATCACCTCAATCCTGACCTTGTGCCCTCAAGTGGTCTGAAGTGATGGCAAGATGCAATGTATTCTGCCGTTCTGCTGTATCACCCTTCCTACGCCCAGGCGCGAGAAAATGGGAAGTGGATAGACAACACTGAGTATGGTGAGTATGATAGGGCGAGCTCAGGTGGCGACTACGCAACGGGGAACCTGAGGAAGCGGTGTGCCAGTGCGGGTGGTACACAAGTTCGTAGGGGAAGCTACGGAGAGATTGAAGTCCGGCCAGTGAATCGAGAGGAGAAGTTCACTGTCATCACATACCTTCGTGCACAAAGTGAGTGCACCGCCGCACCTGAAATCGGATTGCCTCTTATTCCTCTTGGACAGTACCTCTAATATAACTTGATAACGAAAATTTCCATTGATTGACTGGTCGACGTTTCATTGAACACGCGATCGTGCGTTTTCTATGGTGTTCATTCGACTTCCACTACAAGGTGTTTACTGCATGTAAAAATACTCTAGATATTATGTACATGTGCTATCGAAAATATGTGCCCCATCTGCGATGCTCTCATTATATATTCAATTGCTCCCGCGACCATTGACCCAAATCACCACAAGAACTTGTGGTGATTTAGACCTATGGTGAAAACCGCCACAAGTACTTGTGGTGATTTCAACTTGTAGTGGAAATCGCCATAGAAATCACCACAAAAGGTGAAATTCACCACAAGTACTTCTCTCAGTGGATTGTGAATTGATGTCAGGCCAGATATTGACACCAAGGATAACGTGAGCTGCGCCAATAAAGAGATAAAGAGTTCATTGGTATCACTGTTAAGGGGGCGGATTGTCCAAGGCGCGGCTCACTAGGG
>Ga0307515_10003863_pt1 | contig 31294 bp, 33 predicted proteins | sample 17_EM_MG_FD_194513 | JGI IMG/M metagenome (GOLD analysis project Ga0307515, IMG submission 194513) | Populus trichocarpa ectomycorrhiza microbial communities from riparian zone in the Pacific Northwest, United States - 17_EM | ecosystem: Host-associated > Plants > Roots > Unclassified | place...
GAGGCCGTGGAGGGAGGTGAAGATGAAGGAGGGGTTATGGTCGGGGGAGAAGTGGGGGAGGAGGGGGATTTGGTTGCTGCTTATTGGGCTGGAAAAAAGGGAGAGGAGGAGAAGCGTGTACAGCGCCATGATGGTGCACAGATGCGTAGATACCCGTAGGGAAGCGGCGGATGGAGGCGGATGGGGAATCGTCTGTATATAAAACGGTATGGCCGGGTTGACGCGCGTCCCTGCAACTTGCAGCGTTGCAGATGGAAAGATAAATTGATATCTGCACCCCTAACCCAGGTAAGCCAAAACGGGTGATATATGGTGACTGTGAACCTGTTAAGGCGTATCCGAGATTGGGGTGGCACGAACCGGTAAATCACAATGGCCCTTTTCTGATCAAGAGTACACACTTCCGCCTGACAGATTACTTATCGACATCCCTTTGGCTCTCCCGGAACCGTGCGCGAACCATCTCCTAAGTAAGGGGACGAAGGAGTATGATGGCGCCGATTTGGAGTGCGGTGATGCTCAGAATTCAAAGGAGAGTAATATATAGGCGACACTGCAAACATGCATATGTGGGGGAGAGGCTTGGGGTAGCGGATAGAAGTGAAAATGACGACATGCTGGCGATTTCCTGTTGAGCAGTTTTGAGTTTCCAGCGAGCATGTCTAATACTACTTTTCAAAGCGAACGGCCATGGCCAATATGCAATTTAAATTTGTTTCTCCATAACATGCAAATAGTGACGTAACAAGGACAAACTATCCCCTGCAATGGCGAAAAGAGTCGAATACGTTTAGTGAGTTAACCTGCACCGCGGAGCACTCGCCAATGAGCCACACCCGATTTAGTCGTCGTAATCGTATTCAACACTAATCGCTACTGCAGGGATAATGTATAGTCCTCTGAATCTTCGCTCATAACACTTCAACTACAAGCTATTCTCCCACTCCATCAAATCCTTAATCCCCTCCGCCACTTCCTTCTCTCTCTCTGGCGATAATCTCTGCAGTGGCGCTCTCGGATACCCCCCATACCCAAAGTACGTCTGTATCGCGCTCTTTGTCCCTGGGATCGCACCCTTAGTAAGGATCCAGTCTCCCTTGCTAAGTATCAACTGTCCCCGTCGTGCCTCCTCCAGTTTACCCTCCACAAAGAGATTGTAGACACGGACACACGCTTTGGGGGCAACATTTGCTCCACCAGCAATAACACCACACCCACCGACAAGCAGACCCTGCAGCAAGAAGTCCGCCATCCCCGCAAATGCCATATACCCCGACCCCTGTGAATTTGGGGTCACTGCGTCTTTTGCTAATGCCACCCGCGCGAGCTTCCCCGTGTTTCCGCATGTAAACTTTGTGCCCATAATATTGGGGTGCTTCGAGAGCTTCAGAATCAGGTCGGAATCCATATCGATCCCTGCCACCGCTCCCGGGTAGTTGTAGAGTATTATCGGGATTGGTGAACTATCGGCAACTGCAATGAAGTAGTTGTAGATCGCCTCCTCGGTCATGGCATAGCGGTAATAGCTTGGGGGAATCAAGAGGGCGCTGTCGCCACCCGCCTCATAGGCTTCTTTGCAGAGCTCGATAGTGCCGCGGGCGGATTGCTCGCTGCAGCCGACCATGACAGATACGGAGGTGAAGTCTGCGGTATCGAGGGCTTCGCGTGTCGCTCGGATGATGGCTTGTTTTTCAGCACGGGATAGGTGCACGGCTTCGCCGTTCGAGCCCATTGTTACTAGCCCTACGAGCCCAGCTTCGGCAAGTCGTACTGCGTGTTTCTTGATGGCTGGGATATCGAGGTCTTCGGTGTCGGGGTCGAAGAAGGTCATGGTGGGGGCATAAATGCCGGATCGGAGGGGAGCCATGGTGCTGTGGTGAGAGTGGAAGGTGTCTAGTAAGCTAAAGATATGACAGTGAGCGAGGATAATGGTCGATAGGGGAAGGATACTTTCTGAGCAGCGATGTGGGCTTTTATGCTTGTACGCATATGCTACAAGCAGAGTAGCTTCTGAGGGCTAGCTGTGTAGTTGCCTACAGCTACTAAGCACTTAGGGTTCGGGGGTTTGGCCGGTCATGGTCCGTCTGTCACGCTGGCGTCCCCGCAAAAGTTATCCCTTCAAACACAGGCTGAATGCATTCCGTCAAGTGCTGTACTATACATTAGGTAAGTTTGAGTGGAATGAGTGCATCAAATATCGCGATGGGCATACAGCCAAATTGCCATTCCATAATTCCGTTCGCAGCTGAGATGGCGGTAGCTGATTCGCAATTGAACTTCCCCAGATTTCTTGAAATAAAGTACATTTGCATAAAGTCAATCTCAGGACTTTGATCCACCATGGAGACATGTATTTGAGCTATGGGACTTAGGGCTAAGGTGCCAAACGTTCCCACCCCCATCCTTCGGCAGGTACTATACCGAAGCTACGGTTAAGAACTATATTGAAAGAAATTTTCTGGAGAAAGAACTCTGCAAAGCTGCATTCTCGACAGCAGAATACGTTGTTACCGCATTTGTTAATCCAGGGTCATCTGGCGTGGTTTTCAACCAATAGTTCCACAACATGGCGCCACTATGACAAAGGCGAGTTATCAATCAAAGGTTGATACCTTGTAGTCTGCAATTTGTTTGCCCATATTAGATCTTTTTCGTTTGCATAGATCTATGTGCATACCTACTTCTAATACCGCTAATTAACGCCATAACCAATAGACAGTAGGCCATTTCAGCTTCTCAACGGCTGAACATGGACGTTTGACACTGGTCTACTCTAGTAAGATATTTTTCAGTGCCCAATTGGATACGGTTGGCGCGGGCGGCGGTCCCTGTACATACGAGTGCACTACTTATGCACGTGGCCCCACGTACCACATCGCTTGCGTTTGGTATAGGGATCACTGGTCCCCGCCATTTGACGTGTTTCGCGATATGCGAGTTGTGGAAGATCGTGCGAACTGCAAAAAAGATTATTGGAATCGAAGTTCATTGGGCAATATATGTCGAAATCCATATGCATGTGCACGTGGTCCAGATCTAGATTGGCGGTTTCCGACGCATCACAGAATAGAGTCCCAACATACGTTTCTTTAATCTATATTGCTTCAATATGCAAAAATTATCAGCGGTAACCCACTGGCAAAATTACCTCCCAATCTGCGAATGTAAGTGGTTAGTAGGGCCAATCACGACTGCGCGAGTGAGAAATTATGCGTAAAAGCAATTGTATCGTATATGCTGCATGCATCTGTAAGAGTTGCATATATTGAGCTTTGACACCGAAGGCGTACTCCCAATGGCCCCAAATATGTTGATTTCCCCTCAGAATTTGTAACATGTGCAGAAGAGCATGAGTTATTAGCACTGTCACGTAATAGTACACTGTAGGGTATGATCAACAGACAAGGAGGAGTAAATATACCATGCGACGCCGGAGTTCTAGATCTATAGACCGGTGAAGCTCGGATATGATATGATGTGGCTACACACGCTAGACATGTGTTGATTTATAGCACTAATGATTGATAGCCAGCTATATGGTCAAATGCAGCAACAGAACTACAATTTCCCAAAACTCCATCCCATCGTTTGGTAAGTAAATCGTTTAATTAAAACCGCTCCCAAGTTTACAGTAAAACACCATAACGCCAAAGCTCCAAGAGAAGACGCCACTCAATTCGGCGGCGGCCTCGGGTTCATAGCCGCGACAGTGGCCCACGTCTGTATTGCGCTCAACCCCAACTGCAAAAACGCCATGATAGCGCCAAAACACCCCAAAAATACCACCGCCCAGAAAGTATACCACTGTAAGCTATCCCTCTTATCTCGCCACAACCCTAAGATCCCCGTTGGCACACAGAGCTTTTTCAGTACCAGCAAACGGTCCCCAAACACCGGAAAGTCGCTGGTGACATTGTACAAAAACCGTGGCTCGTAGTCGCAGTTGGGGAGTGTGAAGATGTTGAAGAAGCCGTTACAAGGGTTTGATGCTTCTAGTTCAAGGAAATAGGTCTGGGAGCGACGGTCTGAACCGAAGAGCAGGCGGTAGGACTCGGAGATTTCGGCGAGTAGGCTATGGTGGCGCACGAACCCCGTTTTGCTAGTGATTGTTAATAAATGAATTCTGTACAAACAAGGAGTGGGAGTCAAACTGTAACGAGGATTTCTCTCTGGCGATAGAATGGAGATGGCAGAACGCAACATTTGCGTAGAGTTTTACCACCTTGTCATGTGAATCTAAGCGGAGGTGCTCGGTGATATCAGTGGTCCATTTGAATGACACTCCTTTCCAGTCGTGTAACATGCTGGCTGTTACTTCGGCAGGAGTTATGGACACCGGAGAGACACCGGAAATCGGAGAGGTAAGCGGGGTATAGGCGGGAAGATGAGGCTTTATCAGCTCCTCGATCGTGGATTCGCAGAACATTTGTGAAGCGGTAAGGTTGGTTCGGCAGTCAATTGAGCAGGAGAGATTGAGCATCGTCCAAGCCTCTAGTGAAAACAACATCCATTCGTGAACAATCTTTTGGTGCCATGGAGTGTAATTATCGGGGTCGTTAAATCCCATTGCTGTTGCCATTGCTGCCTTCTCTCCATCGTTTGTTTCGTCCTCCATTTGCGGAACTGCAAAGTTACCATTGCGTATCATTGCTGCAAAATCGTTCATATGCGAGAGTACAAACGTCGTTACCGAGGCGGAAGGTGTTAGCTGTTGAGATAAGATTCCTAGAAAGCCAACAAGGTACGCAAACGGTTTCGGCCACACCGCCGGATTGGGGTTGGCGACGGCAGACTCGTACAATGCGGTATTCAGCTTCTGATCGATCTGTGCCATGTAGACTCTTCGTAAGCCGAGGTATTGAGGGCTGCACAGCTGCTTCCCAAATAGCGTTTCGATGATTAGTCGGTGAGGTGGAATTGTCTTCTGCTGTGTTGGCTGGGAAGTCCGTGATAATAAATCTCGTCGTTCCTCCCGACTAAGTGAATACAGCTCGAACGGTCCTATCTGATGAGCAATCCCCTCGAGCTCCACCGGATCCATATCCTCGGCCACATCTTCACCTTCTTCAAGGTCCCTAGGCCGGATGCGTTGGCTGCGGCGGAAGCTCCAGCGACTTGAAAGGCTAGATCTTGTGGAAGGCTTGGATCGAAGAGATGGATGGGTCCGTAAGGAGCTGTTTCTAGACGAGCCAAACGATGATACACTGTTGCTACGCCGTGAGAGAAGTCGCCGAAGACTATCGCCTCCCCTTCGTAGAGGTGATATTGGTTCGTTGTCATAACAGTCGGGGTCCTGACGCTCGAACGAATCATGTGAATGGAGATGTTGATTATTATCACTAGTATCTACATATATCTGAGGAGGCTGGGCACCTGTAGGCTGCTGAAAACGACTGTTGGTGGGACTATAATAGGAAACTCGAGGACCGATTTCGACATTTAAAACTTCGGAGTTGCCAACGAGGCTCTCGGGAATAGCTTCTTTCTCATCAGAATGGCCCGCTAATGGTTGAAACCCAAGATCGATCGGAGACACTGCATGATTGCGTCAGGTTCTTTAACTTTGCGAAAATGCGACCTTTCTTACCTGAGCCTTCTTTATCTTGTATCTCCTCCACCTTCGATGCGAGGTTCTGGAATGCTGTGTGGGGATTAAACGGATACGGTCCATACTCTCCCGAATGTCCTTGCTCTCCGGCGCTATCAAGATCGACTGAGATTGTGCCAGCCATGCTTGTAATGAATGAACATTTCTAGGATACTAGAGCGTAAACGGTTTTTGCAGTAAACTTGCGACCATAAATGGGCGTTGACTTTATCTTTAAGGTGTTCTCTACCTGCAAGTGCAGAGGCTGAGCGACAGGCTGACAGGCAGGCATTCTTGGAATCTGAAATAAGCATGGGTGTGGATGCACGCACATCTCCGCCCGCGACGCGGCGGATAATGTACTACACCTCACCGACAATGAAAAGAGGGACGAATGCAGATGGCCGCCTAGCTAGTGGGACATTTGGCCAAAATGTTAATCGGAAGTAATTAACAACTGAAAATATCAAGCTGTTCTATTGCCCTAGTAACCGACCGATTCTAACTGTCCACTATTCCCCCTGCTGAATTTGAGTTTGAGCTACTCTGCTGTATAGATATCGTCCAAATACCTAGTTGTGTTGCACGAAGTTTGATCATCATATTCGGAGAAGCCAAACCGCCAACATCTGCTAGAAAAAGGTTAAACGTATAACTAATTTCGATGAATTCCTACTTTACAATAACCTGATTGTAATATTTGAGTAGCATACGCCATTTTTCGAGTATTCATCTACTCTAGCAAGGAGAGACCAGTTGTACGTAAAGACCAACTGCACCGCCACCGGACTTTGGATATCAACTTTTTTAGCCAGTAGCGACACTGATCAATCAGAAGCTGTGCATGATGTTTGAAAGATCTGTATCAGCCAAAAAAGGGATCCTGTTCGCACTGCCGAACAGCATATGGTTACACAGCATGAACCCCGCCACATTGTCTAGTATCAACCGACTGAGATACTATCCGTGCGCCCACAAGACCTGCCAACATGGAAGTCTTGAAAAATAGGTACTTTTGGAGGGAGGTGTCCTGAGAAAATAGCGGGGAGCTCGGTTGTCCCTTCATCAAGCAGGCCTGTAATTCTATCAGTTAACCCTTGAACAACAGGCTCCATTCTTGGATGGTCGATATGCTAACTGCTAACTTATCCCCTACACGCTCAGTATCCTTCAATTCGTATCCTTTTCCTTTCGGGTATAGTTATGAGTAAGCTGTGAGTAAAAGAGTAACATCAGAAGTGTCCGGCCAGCCAATCAAAGTCTTTGCCACACGACGATCATTTACTCATACTATACCCCAAAGGAAAGGGATACGAGTTGAAGGATACCGAACGTGTAGGGGATACTAACATAAGTGTCAGGACGTCGAATTCGATACCAACGTCGACCATTGTTGGACCATCATCGCATGCGCTCCAGCCATCCGTGTAGAGTGCCTCCTTACCGCGTCTCAAAAATTGCTTCTAACATCTTAGGTCACAATCAAAAGATGTCGCTTCCGAAAGAACGCTATAGATTCGAAATTCGTCCAAGCCCTTGACTTCGAAGAGCGCAATGTTTTCTTAAGCGGGGATGTAGCTACTCGGTTTGCATTGATAAGACAAGTGGAGGAGCTTGATCAGAAACACCCAAAGCTAGCAAATCTCGAAATATCACCTCCCGTATACAGAGCGTGCTCAGCTGTCTCGACACTTTGGTGAAATCCGCAAGCATCTGCATCGGAAATCCACCCGAAATATCTTCCTTGTTCTTGGGGATGTATGGTTCATTCGAATTCCATATTGCACCTGTGATCCCGGCCCCCGTTTATCCCTCCCTGATGTGCCTGCTTAAGCTTTCTGAAAAGGATGAATTGATCATTCTGCGTTTCGTCGAATTCTTTGATAAAATCACCGAATCTTTCGAAAACATCAAAGACCATGTCGATTACCTGTCCCAGCATGGAGTTCAGTTTCCCACATCGACAAAGGTCCGAGGGGCTATCGAGGGCGCATATATGGATATCATCTAGTATTGCTTCGAAGTAAGGCGCCTTTTGTAAACAGCAGAGTAGACCTAAAACGACGATCTCTGGCACTATATTTCTAAAACAATTATGGGAGCTATTCGAGGCAATTTCGGAAGCCTGGAACTTCGTTGTGAGCGCCACACAAGCATTGCAAGACACGTTGCTGAGGCGGAGAAATGGAATATCGATAGTGAGCGCCAAGAAAAGGAACGAACACAGCTTGAGAAGGAGTGAACGCTGCAGGAAGCGGGATAAACTGCGGTAGTTCCTGTGGAAGCTTTCACAGGAGGATTACTTAAAGGCACAAGCTGAGACGTTGAGCAAAAGGCATGGAAATTTTAGGACTTGGTTGTTGCAGACCGAACAATTCCAGCATTGGGAAGAAACGGATATAGCATCTCTTTTGTGGTGTTACGGTCCTCGTAAGTTTTGACTAGTATCTTCCGTGATCTTGCTGACTGTTGTCGAACAAGCGGGTTCGCGAAAAACAATATTTGCATATTCGGGCGAAACTCGAGAATGACAAGGACACCGGTATCGCTTTCGTATATTTCAGCTACTGCGAACATATGTCACCCTCCTTATATCTTACAAGCATCATAAAGTAACTATTCGCTAAATTTAGCCAGGTACCAGACGATGTCGAGGAAGAATATGATTCATATTACACACAAGACCGAAAGCCTACGTATTAGTATCTTCTGAACTTTTTGGGTTTTGTCATCAAATAGTTTTAGTTAATATATTTAATGTTAGACGCTCTCGACGAACTCAAACAACGATCAGACATATTAACTCTTCTACGCTCTAGCTACAGCAAAAAAGGATAGTGCATATGATACCGTCAAGGCATTCTGGAAGAGGAATTGCAAGTTCACGTTCAAGGCTTAACAATTATCCCGTGATTATAATAGCTTAATTGATTGCTCGGATGGGATGTGTGTTATTCAAAAAGCCTTAATTGTAATGTCGTTGCTGCAATATATGATCAGGTTTCTATGGATGTCTCTCCGATCCTTCAGGATGTGCTAGACGACAGTTTGCTACGGTTCTTGAGTTCAAGCTCTAAGCGAGATGGGCTATCTTGCCGGATGATATGGCAGCCACCCTCTTGTTGGAGCATGGAGCGAACGCCCAGGCAATCGATATACTTGTACCCCGCGATATGTCATTCGATACCCGGGACTATAAATTGGTTCTGTGCTATTACCCACAGCAAACACAATTCTTTGTTGTGTAATTGAAAAGGAGATTATAACTTCCTAAAAGCCTTGTTAGACCTCTGGTTCTTAAGGACGAACTAGAATATAGGAGTGTTTGCCTTTCTTCTGTGGTATTTTCGCCGTACAGGGCTCTAAGTATTCTCTTGGAAAACAGCGCTGATCATAATGCTGTTAACTCGATAGGCAAAACAGCACTGCACATTGCAGCGGAGATGCGTACACACCCCTAATCGAGATCGAATAGATCTAAGCTATGCAAATTTTTACCCCAGGGAGGGCCAGACCCCAACATCCAGGATTGGTTGGGTTGAACTGCTATGATGTATGCTACTGCTGGTCATACTGGCTGGCTATCAAAAGAAATCATTAAAATGATGCCATAAACTACTTTATGATAAGGCCGAAATTTCCTCATAGTTCAATTAGGGAACTGGGAAGGCTGATATAAGGATAACCGATTGCAATGGTGCTAGAGCTGCACACTATGTAATAACTGGTTTCTCGCGCCATCTTTATCTCACTCTCAGACACCCATAGGACTCCAACATTGTAGTAGGTTGTAAAAGCAGGAATTTTCTACAGCAACTCGCCTATGGATTACGCCGAAACCAGACTTCTCGAGAAAAATAGAGCCTTTGTGTCTCAACACGAGCTCGACTTCCAATCGCCATCCTCAGCCCACAAACCACTGACACTGACGTATCCAAACACAAAGCTCTTGCCTAGACATAGATCGATTCAGACCGTCGTCAACTCAATGAGCATGGGGCGAAGACAGCGACTGGGGTCAGTTCTCCGAAATAGCGGAAACCTTACCTGACCCGGGCACTGATATACACATAGATGACGACTTTAACTTTTGGAATTGAGACCCCAAGTCATGTCATTTATGTCCAAGAGGACAGTGCCGAGCGCGGGACGGTTACTTTACTCGCTCTTCCAGCTGCAGGAAAGTGGAGGAAAGGCCGTTTACTTATAAGGTACTAAATGTTTGGACAAGGGTTGTATAGATAGCCCACTTTTCTCTACACAAATCAATCCTTAGAATTTAGAACTTAGAAGTCTCCCGTCTTCAGATTTCGGAGGTGTAAGGATTTGCTTTTCTAAAAATTTACATCCATATTAAGCAGCTATTCTTTTTATACTATGTAATCTCACTAGTTACAATACTCGCCAATGTGAAATCTACAATCCATCGCTTTTCGTCGGATCTTCAGTCATACCACCATTTGTCTCTTGTTATTCTTATTTCTTACCGCTCCTTCCTCTGCAATTTATTTCCTAACCATATGCGTAGGCAGTTGTAACTCTCGTAATATACAACACATTTTCTCCACTTTCTTACTGCGGTTGACCTAGATGGCTAAGGGGCAGAAAAATCAATTCCATTGTGTTTCCCTAAAGTTAAACGGTTGCAACTTAGTTCCTGACAGTTTACCGTTTCCTCCTATTTTCTTCACTTCTCTCCTACTGTATTGTGCAAACACTTCTTGCAGCTGTTGGAAAAGAAGGCTCTAGGTGGTCCGTTTTATAGTATAGTTACCTCATTACTGCAGCTGCCGCGACGCTGCATTGCTGCAATCATTTCCATCACGTTTCCAACTTTTTTACTTCACATCTACAGTATAGCTGAGGAACTACTTCACCAAATATATGAGGGAGGCAATGTAACCTATTTGCCCTGCATTTCCGACAGCTCCTGAAGGATAAATCTTCCCAACCCTGCCTGAGTCTGAGGAGGATATGACAACCTAGGCCAGCGTGGACACAAAATGGCACGACAGAACCGATTCGAAATGAAAGAATCCTATCGTACCACAACATCACTTCCGTGATAATGTGAGACTCCAGGCGATATAGAAAAAGCTACACGTCGGCGGTCGGCTCTAATGAGGATATCATTCATGTTATACCCTTTTTAGCTATGTCATGATTTGTGTGCGGCGTACTAGGTAGTGTCAGTGTTTCCTTGATATTTGAGTACGAACCGCTTCTTTATTGATGTTATAAGCTGTTGTAAATGTCGGGTTTCTTATCGATACCGTAGCTAGATCGCATTTGACCTGCTCGCTATAACATAGACAGTCACTCGGTCCACGAGTGATATAGAATGTTGCATATCCGGTGGCAAGGGTGGCAACTCCTTCCGATCCCCAGGCACTTCCAGCCGCCTTAAAACGTTTCTATAATTTCACCCGCACCTGCCGCGGATAAAAAAACTGGTGCGAATAGAAACTCTTGTGTATACGGCCGTGAGGCGACGGTACGGGACGCAAGACGGAGGAAAATACACGCTAGTGTTAGAGGTGAATGGAGGATCTCTGTGGGAAGGGACTCGAGGGTTGACGGCAATGCGGAGGGGGAAAATAAGGGCAAGGGAACAGCTGCTCGCAGGTGGGCGGGAGCGGAGAAGCTCCTTCACTACTAGCCGGTTTGAGTAAATACTACATAAGTTAAGTTAGCACGAGTTACGGAGAAATGGCGTGTGGATATCTCAAGCCCTGAGATGTAGCAGTTGACTAACAGTTTTAATTGCTCAGCTTGTGACACTGTATTACAACGTTTTTTCCGTATTTAATTTGCGGACTATGAATCTATTCTGAGGCTTTTATGTAGAATGGTTGATGAGGTATTTTATGATCGTGGGTAGTTTGACTCTGCGCTCCTTTGTAAGGCTATACGCTGCAGGAGCTTCTAGCACTTTAAGTGATAGGAAAGTCGTTGTCACGTGAGTATGCGTATTCCAGATTACAGCTGTTCAAATCAAGGTACATATAATCCTCCAGGCGGTAGCGGGTTTCTCGAGAAGCATGACGCCATCCAGCCACTGAGGCGGTTAGTGAAGAGGCCTATGGAGGGAATGGTAGGAGGTATTAGTACATACCTCCATCTGCTCGGCACTAATCACCTTGTCGCGACAGGATAGTCTTGGTATTCTTCTCCCTCTGGTTGCCAACCTCGACGGTACGGATAGGGAAGTTATCGCCGAAGGGACACAAAAGTCTACATCTTTGTCTTGTGGTGGCATTCCCAGATGACAATGCTATAGTCCCCAGATATTCTCGTCGCTCTCAGACGAGTGGTTTTCGAGAGTTTGTTGCATCCGCAGCCTACGTAACAGGTACGAGACTATGTAATGACAGGGTCATGCCAGCAACCCAGCCTAGGAGTGTGTCGACCTGGTCTTGCTCCCGATGCTGGAGGCGGAGCTGCAAAAGCCCCCTCTAAACCCCTAAACCCTAAACACAAAACGTCGCCCGAACCGGCGCCCCAACCCGAAAGCTAGCAGCTCGTCTATTTACATCTATTCAAACCCTATCAAACCACCATCTTTTATACAGCACGCTCTTCCAGAGTGTCAAAACACAGTCATCACTCGTCCGGACTCCGAACTCTGGGTTCGGATAAAGATGAATATTTTAGCCGTCGGTAATTGGGGGTTGCCTTGGCGATAAGGTTTCCGTCTTTCTTCCCCACTTTCGATCTCATCTCAATTCCTTTCTCTCGATAAGTAATGCACACGCAACTCCCCAGCAGTGGCAGCAGCCGCTCAGAACTGACAGAGACCATCCTCGCCGTGCTTCCGTTCCCAGAACCCAAGGAGATCTTCGACCGTATACGACAGCGCCATCCAAAGACGAAGATCATCTACTTCCAGCCGGATGCGACGGACATCAAGATTGTGGAGAAGTATTGGAAGCTGGATGTTGATGTGCCTCTTGGTTTGCTACATCACTGCCAATGCCTTAGACTCCGCTAATTGAGAATTGGCAGAATTATACCAACAAGCCACGATCCTCTTAACACTAAAGACCCTCCCACTACCCGAGCAGGTATGTCACCCTCCCGCAGCTCAACCTCTCCTAACCCCCCAGGCACCGAAACTAAAACTTGTCCATCTCTTCTCCGCGGGAATCGACCACATCGTTCACCACCCCATCTATACCTCCACAAAGATCACCCTCACCACCTCCTCTGGCATCCACGCCCCGCAAATCGCCGAACATATCTTCGCTACCCTCCTCGCCCTAACCCACCACATCCCCCGCCTGCTCTCCTGGCAGCGCAAGCACCACTGGGGCACCCATTCCTCATCCGGCGGGTACTTCGGCACCGTCCACGATCTCACCGGCAAGACCCTGGGAATCCTAGGCTACGGCGCTATCGGGCGGCAGGCTGGCCGCGTCGGGAAGGCACTCGGTATGCGGGTACTCGCGTTCACGGCTACCCCAAAACCTACGCCAGAGTCGAGAAGGGATAACGGGTATATCGTTCCGCACACGGGGGATGCGGAGGGGGTGTTGCCGGATGCGTGGTATTCCGGACTTGACGCTGGGTCGAGGAGACGGTTTCTGGCGGAGGGGATAGATGTGTTGATTATTTCTGTGCCGTTGACGGATGAGACGCGGCATTTTCTGGGAAAGGAGGAGTTTGAGATCCTTGGGAGGCCTCGGCCGGAGACGGGGACGGGTGCGTATGTGGTTAATATTGCACGCGGGGGGATAGTGAATCAGGATGCGTTGATTGAGGCGTTGAAGGCGGGGGGGTTGGCGGGGGCGAGTTTGGATGTGACTGAGCACGAGCCCCTGCCACAGGAGAGTGAATTGTGGGATATGGAGAATGTTGTTATTACGCCGCATGTGAGTGGCGTTGGGAGTGAGTATAAGGAGAGGTGTTTAGAGGTTTTGGAGATGAATTTGAGGAGGATGGAGAGAGGGGAGAAGTTGGTGAATGTGGTGAGGAGGGAGAGGGGGTATTAGTGGTGTGGATTGAAGGCGGTTATAGCGACTGGAATGTGTATAAATTGTATGAATTTAATAGAGTGCTGTCATTATTCACACTGTTATTTTAGACGTTCAATTGGGTAGATCAAGTCAATGGGTCTTGACAATGTGCACTCACCCAACAACCCAGAACATCACATTAAGATAGTTGAGGTTTATAGTATCCTCACAACCCACATTACAATTATCCACAGCTACCCAAGTATAAAGCCGACCTACCGGTACACCAGGGAGAATAAATACACAAAGTAACATAAAAGTAGAGCAGCGACGCCATAGCCAACCGACCAACCGACCCAGGAGAAGTTAACATAACCCATTAGTCTGAATAAAAATACAATCTCTACCACCACCAAAGCAGCACTCCGTAAAACCCCAACACCACCCCCGCAACCGCCCCCATCTCCGCCCCAACCCCCTTCAAAAACCACCACCTCCCCTTCGCCCTCCGATTAGGCTTCCAATACTTCCCCTCTGCATCCGGAATCCCCTTCCACATCGGCAGCGCCACCCCAACATTCCCCTTCACCTCATCTCGCCTCCACCATACATCCACGCACACTGCCAGCACTGTCATCACCCCGCACACAGCGTACACGAGGAAGATGTAGATCTGGTCTGGGAGAAAACATAAATGTGCCTGTAGCGTGTCCTCGCCGCCATGGACTGTCGGCGGTGGGGGGGCAAGGTGCTCCGTATTCCGTTCTTCGGCCGGCCCAGCACGTGCAGTAAGTTCTTCTGGAGTTTCCGAGACCTTTGCTGCATCCCCGCCCGGCGTATCGGGGCTCGCTAGTGCTGCTCGCGCGGGGTTCCACAAACTCACCATTTCAAATGCGGGCCGTCGCACCCCCATAGTCCAACTTACACTCTTGACCGTCCACTCGCGTACCTTGCCTAGGGGGCCGTACATATGTTCCACCGTGCAGGCGTCGTGGTCGTCGCCGCTGAAGACGTAGCGTGCGTTTGTACGTTTTAGGATCTCGGTTGAGAGCTGCGGGGTCAGGACGTTTTGGTATTGGTATCCCTGCCAGATTGGGATGCTGCGGCCCTTCTCGCGTAGCGGGCCGCAGTCGGTGTCTTTGTCGCGCCAGAGCGGGACGTGTGTGAGAAGGATCGTTGGTTGTTGCTGCTTTCCCGGGGACGGTGGTGGCGAGGCTAAGTTGGGGTATTGCGATAGCAGCGACTTCTGCATCGGTGTCTCCAGACCCTCCAAAAACTCCCGCGGAGGTCCATGGACCGCTTCATCCTGCTCATTCGACAACGACACCCCATCAACCATAACCCAAGTATGATTCCCGCTCTCCCATCTTTCATTCCCGGCGCCAAAAAACGCAGCGAACCGTTCCCGCACCCCCAACTTCACGCCCGCACCAAAACCCAGATCATGGTTCCCCGGCAACCCAGTCTTAACCCGCACCCCAGCCGGCGGTGGGAAAATCTTCTCCCACCGTGCAAGCTCCGACATCCAGTACTCGTTCCCGTGCCACTTCCAGTCCTTCTTCGCATTCGGATCCTTCCTCACCACCGGATCTTCGACCGACACCCACTCTCGACCGCCATCGAATAGGTCACCGAGGAAATACGTTTCTGTAGGCATCAGCTCGGAGTGGAGGAGACTCCACGTGCGGGAGAGGTATTTATCGGTGTAGAAGATTGTTGCGGCGAGAGAGAGCCCGCGGCGGGAGTAGGTGTGTATATCGACGAGTTGGGGATCGGCGACGAGGGCGACACGGTGCGGAGTGGCGTCGGTAGGCCATTGCTCCCAGGATTCCCAGGCGCAGGAGGAAAAGGTTGAGGTCCAGATGTAGCGTTCGCCCCAGAAGACGAGGAGGAGCCAGAAGAGGCGGAGGAGGCTGGTTAGGCTTAGCCAGTAGCGGCGAGAGGAGTAGCGGGAGTAGGCGGTGGCGAGGAAGCTGTGGAGGCGAGAGGTGGAGGAGGAGCGGAGGGTGGAGGTGGTGCGTGAGCGGTGGTAGAGGTGGGGCGAGGTTATGTCGTGGCTCGGGGCATTGTTGGCGTAGAGCATCATTGTGGGAGCACTAGCATTATTTGCGACGTTAACGCGAGGATCAACGAGAAGGGAGCGAGAGAGACGGAGAGAGCGCGGTGGTGTTTTTGAGTGCGGTCGGATAAGGAGAGGAGGCTCTGCAGTCTCCTTTTCCCAGCACCGGCCCAAAACAGCTAGCAATTCGATCGCCTCATCTCACCCCGACCCAATGGCAGTGCTGGCAAGGAGGCTGCGACCGTCTGGGTATTGTGTTGTACATCGGCCCGGAGTGTGGGGACTGTCCTACGCGTCGTCTTCCCCTCCCCCTGCGATTGCTGCCATACCGGTATGCTGTGCTACGCTCCACAACAGTGCACCGTACGTCCATACAGTCTCTATTAATCTAATACCATATCCAGTTCCAATTCCCTCATGCCCATGCAGTCCAATACATACAGAAGCAGCGTAACAACAAACAATTACCTCAACCCACAAACAACCCGAAAACGACCGACTGGCTGATGATGCAGTCCCGCCGCAACGACCTAATGTGAGTGACCGCCATGTGCTCCCTGTCCGACAGTCTGCTCATCCACTGGCGCGCAGCACTTTCCGCGTCCGCACTCATCCCCACACTCCAACAAACAAGCCTCCGACCCCACTCCCTCCACGCTAACCGCGCCGTAAGTCGTGCTGCAGCTTGAACCCTGCTCGGTTGGCATTCTCCCGCCCTGCGGAGTGTACTCGGGTTGGATGGTGACCGAGTGCACACCATACGCGTGTAAACACATCCTGACCGCCTTCGCAAGCCGCATGTACTTGTGCCCCTTGTCCGTCTCCGGGTCGAAAGCGATCTGAATGTGGAGGGACGCGATCATCTTGACGTCGCTGAGCTGCCAGATGTGGAGTTCGTGCACGCTGTCGATTCCGGGGATCGACGCGATGTCCTCCTTGACATCACTGAGGACAATGCCCTTGGGCACGCCCTGAAGCAAGATTTTGGACGCCGATTTGACAAGTGGTAGCGCCGACGAGAAGATGATGATGGTGATGACGAGCGAGATGAACGGGTCCGCGTAGTCGGTGAACGGCGCCGACCATTCATGGTCGGGAGCGAACTTAACGAAGAGAGCGGTGAGGATCACGCCGACATTGCCCAGCGCGTCACCGAGAACGTGCAGGAAAACACCGCGCATATTGAGGTTTTGATGCGAGTGCCCGCCCTTGCCAGCCTTCTTCGGTTTGGAGTGGTTGTGATCACGATGCCAGCTCTTAGAATCCGCACGAGATCTGCCTGCCGTCGCCCCGTTACGCTCAAAGAGAGGTGTAGTCTCGTCTTCAGTCTCGTTATCAGACACCGCCGACTCGGACTCATCCGAAGCGGCTGCTCGTACGACCTCCTGTCGGTTCAGTGCGGGGTGAACGTGGATATCGGTGGCCGGATCCGAAAAGTGCGCGGCTCTGCTCCTAGGGGTTCCGACCACAGGCCCTGGAGACACGGATCGCGCGACGCGACGGACATAAGTACGCGGCAAGACGCTCTCGATATCGCCCGTGTCGCGACGTAGCTCCTCCTCTTCGTCCAAAGCCTCATCTGCGGTAGCCTCCACATCGTCGTGACTGTGACTGTGACTGTGACCGTGCTCGTCACCGCCGTGAGAGTGACCGTGATCGTGAAACAAAAACAGTCCCAAGATGTTCGATGCCAATCCCGCCGAGCCGACCCCGAGCACCAGATACGGGTTCGCAATACCCTGAGGCTCGAAGAATCGTTGAATCGCCTCGAGGAAGATGGATAGGCAGAGCGCAAGGAGGAAGACGCCGTTGATCAGAGCTCCAAGGACTTCAGCGCGCTGCCAACCGTAGGTGTAATCATTCGTGCGTTTAGCTTTAGCGAGCTTAATAGCCCACAGGGCGACGAGCAGCGAAAAGACATCGTTCAACTACCTCCATCAGCGAGTCGCACGGGATTATATAGATAGCGCAGTAGATACCATATGGAACGAATCCGCCACCAGAGCAAGCGAATGCACCGCATATCCGACGATGATCTCGAGAAAGAAGAATAGTGTGTCGATTACGAGTAACGTGATGATCCGAGACGACCGCGACAGACCCATCTTGAGGAGAAACAGAGGGCGAAAGGTGAAGGAAGAGAAGGTTCCGGGTCGGCTGAACTCTTCGCTACGATAGAAGTGAAGGAGGGTGGGGCGAATGCGAGCGGTGGTTAGTCGTGGGTGAAGATCTTTTCGCGCAACTTAAAGCCGCAGCAGGGAAGGGAGAGGGCAGCGCGTACTCTGCGGTATTTGCACTCAGCAGGTGTATTTCATAGAGAATTCTTTGTCACTTGTGCCATACAAAGGAGAGAAAGAGTACAAGACTGAGATGCAGTGCAAATAAACAGAAGAAATGAGGAGAACTGAAGAGAACAACACATCGAGGTTGGCAACGACTGAAACACATGGCAATGGCGAGCAAGCATTAGTAAAGTTCATATTTTTCCCAAGTTACTCCGCGCAAACCTAAACGGGAATTCCAATTCCCGCAAGAATAGTGAAATAGTTGCAAATGTTATTTTCAGGGTCAGCGGTAGAAGAGATTTGAAGATGTCTGGGACTCGAATGTCCAAACCGTTGAGATGCGCTTAACTAGCACCTAGGCAACGATCGTGTGAGGCCAGATCTGCACGCTAAATTACCGAGGTTGGCAGTCGCCTGCATTCATTGGTTCTCACTCGGAGCACACATCTTTTAGTACGGCTTCCTTCCAGCTTCTCACACGCTTCACTCCGACAAACATCCTTCACCAACCGATTCCGTCTGCTCCGCTTCTGCTTCCCCTCCTCCACCACCAAGGTCAGAAGTTCGCTGCACAGGCAGATATTTCTACAATTGAACTAGCGGCTCGACCAGGCTCCAGTTACACCAACGCCTTGCAACTAGGATACATCTTGAATAACTCTTTTCCTCCGGATAATGCACTTTCTCCCCGCAAACTCGCTTATCGGGGTTTGGTTGGTACACGATAAGCAAGCGATTGTTTCGTTTCCGCGTCGAAATGCAAGTTGGCCCATTGCTGTGGGCAATAGAAATGAGAGCTGACGGCAAGATGGAGACGTGGGATCAATCTGGGGCTGGAGATCGCAGTTTGAAGTTGATGTCCGACGGTTGACTTCTACTAGAGGTGAGATTGTCCCACATGTGTAGCTCTTACATTACTTGGTCTAAAGAAGCAACAGCGTGAGCCACCGCCACGTAGCACCCCCCGTATTGGACAAAGGGAAGGTGCTTCAAAAGTGCGCATGCTGTTGTTTCTCCAAAGGTCCAAAGGTACATGCCCTAACCACCATCGTTCAGCTAGCTCTTGTACCCCGCATCCAGCACATCTCCATCACATTCATTGTCTCCTACACTCTCGAGATCCCATTCACTCGCTGTACGAAATGCGGCCTCGAGGAGTGGCTTTCAAATCGCTCTCCCGGCTTACGCGCTCCCTCGTTGTGCGCCTCAAAGCTTTACTCCGCAGAAAGCACAGGGGTATCCCCACACGCCGAACCTCAGTAACCGCCGCCCCTACCCCTGTTACGACCAACTCAGTTGCCACCATTCCCATCACCGCCGCCGCCACCACAGTCTCGGACGTCTCCCCGCGCTCTCCGCTGCCGCGGCCACCGGGCACGACAATCCTTCACCTCCCCTTCGAGCTCCTCCTCGAAATCGTCTCCTACCTTCCCACCTCTTCCCTTGCCTCCCTAATCCTCACCTCCCGGCGCCTCCACCTCCCACTCTCGCACGCGCTCCACCGCCGCCTCCTCTACGACAAACCTCGGCTCACAATCCGCGCCCCCGGCTATTGTCATTTAGTCACCTACACAATCGCCGTCTCCACTCTGCAATGGGCAGCCTTCCACGGTAACACCCCGCTAGTGCGGGAGCTCCTCGATACAGGCGTGTGGGAAGTCGACGAAGTGTACCCCGAGCCTGGGTACGCGACTGCCTTACGTACGCCGCTGTGTTTGGCGGTTGCGCAGGTGCATGTCGAGACTGTGCGGGTTTTGCTGGATGCGGGGGCCGCGGTGTGGAATGCGGAGTTTCAACGGAGACGCGGGGGACGGTGGGATAGTCCCTTTGGGTGGGTGAAGGATCAGATGGTGGAGGGGATGTTGAGGGTTACGTATAAGACAAGGAGTGAGAGTTGGTAGTGGGAGGTTACAGTGTTTACGGTGCTGACCCTGTTTGTACGGTGTTGGGGTTTTTTGCTTGCTTTCTGGCATGTATGATGTCAGCTAGAGTACATACTTATATACATTTAGTTACTCCCGACTCGCGAACCGGTTTAAACCTACTACTTTAGCGGGAGAACTCTATTTCAGGTAAGGCTCATGTGAGGCCGGTAGAGGTCTATTAGCCTCACATGAGGGTGACTAAAATATCATGTTGATGTGAGGATATTTGTTGGCTCATGGTAACCTCTCAAACTTTATGACTATCCTGCCACTGTCACTCACACAAATCATTCAGGCAGATTTGACACCATTGTAGCAGACTGCAATGGTGACAGTTGAGATACACTATCCTCAGTTGAAATTCTCATGCTGCAGTAACTAGTTAGGTAGGAGGTTTTAAGTATTCTCACAATCAGCATTTTGGAAATTCTTGTGTAATGCTGCGAAAACTAGAAACTCTTTACCTTTGCAGCCAAATAAAACATTACATAACAGTTATTCTACGATAGGGTTGTCACTTCTCAGAGTTACTTTTGGATCTACAATTATTTCCCGCTGTACCCGTGATTTTAGACGTGCAGATGTGCGTGGGGTGGTGGCAGAATGCTGGTGATGATGGTGGTGATGATGGTGGTGATAGTGATGGTGGTGATGGTGATGGTGATGATGGTTGTCATGGACCTACGGGCCACGGTGAAGGTGTGTGCTGCTGTGTATCTACTCATTCCCCACTTGGTGCTGGAAGCGCGGCTGTGAGTGCGGCCGCGGCTACCAAAATCCTGTCAGGATTCTAATGTGAGCCTGGCAGGCATGACAAGCCTCCAGGGTGCCATGGTTGCAGCTGGCTGCAACCGCTGCAAATCTATCTGGTATCAACTGTGCCAGTACTGTCATAAGTATGCAAAATCAAATCAAGGTGATTGCAAGATCAACCTCATATGCGCCTCATATGAGCCTTATACGAAACGGAGGTCCCCCGCTAAAGTAGTAAACGGCATTACCTAGGAAACACTATCTGTTGGCCGAATCGTATGGTCCCAGCTCACTTATCATTTGTTGGGGTATCATGATGGCTAGTACCTCAAAAGCTCGCTGGGACTTTTCTATTTGGAAGAAGGAACTGATTATCCTTTTGTGGTTCCCTATGTTGCATATAACTAAGAGTATCTAGTGCACCAGTGTACTTAGCCTCTTCTCTTTCTCTCTTGTATACTACATACAATATCGGGCATCCATAAGTATAAGTAGCACTCCGCGGCTTGTCTCCGGACAATCATTTTTGACTATCACTTTCATGCCGCCACTTCTAACTGTCCGAATGTTAGTCACTTATTTTAGGTGCCGATAGGTGCGCCACTCTTCGTACTTGATTACGCCATTTGAGTATGTAGTGGATTTGCTGAAATCCAAACTCAGAGGCAGAGATTAATGGTATGGTCATTATACCTATATGGATAAGCTAGTAGGGGCTCTGCCACGGTTCTGCGTTTTGAGGGCAGTACTGTTTAATGCACTCCGTGACCAATTGATTGATGTACATAAATCTCTCGAGACACCTTGGATGAGCTGCCTGGACTCGGAGCTGGAGCTGGAACTGGAACTGGAACTGGAGCTCGAGCTACTGGCCACAGCTGAAGTTAAAGTTAGGGAAGAAGGTCAAATTTAGAGGGGCTGGGGCTAGGAGCTAAGCGAGAATTTGATGCTCAGCCACTATCTTCTCAATAGGTAGTCTGTAGGTACTTTGAAGTAAATGTATGTACATTCTAGTCAGTCGATTTCCGTACCTCCCCAACCAAAAATAAGTTACCAATGATTGGACTGTCAGAAATGACTATCCGGAGCCACTCCGCACCTAGAACAATAGAGTGATGAATAATGATCTACTACCACCACCTGAAGCGGGGGAGTGTATGTGAAAGTAGCAGCGCATTTCCGGGGGCATTTATATTATGTAAAGCAGTTCTATAGTGTAAGTTAGACGCACAAGCACCATATCTAAGATTATGTACCTCGTCAGTCCGCGAACCATGGCCCAATATCCGATGTCCACATTTGACTTTGTCCAATGCCACGCCGTTGTGTAAAGACCGCTCATAATCTTCCATGCAATAGGTCTAAAAGGGCACATCGGGTTTAGAACCGTAGCCGGCGTTTAGAGCACTATGTTTGCTGGTTGGGTTAAGCGATTAGCTCCTGTTTATGGCTAGTCTGTAGCCGGCTATTTGTCACTGCGTGTAGCTATTTGATTCTTTCGACTTACCTCTATGATCCCTTGTTTGCGTACAGCGCCACCCGGGCATTAACGGGAAAAAGGGAGCAAAAGAATCAGGTTTCAAGCCCCAGTGTTTACAGCACCTGGCTTTTGCGATACCATGTAATGCCCAGCTAGTTTGGCTAGGCATCGGTTCTTGTTTATTGGATGACCGGATCGTACAAAACCGGACTTCCAACAATCCGGATGTCCGCCTAGTTAGATTAAAGGCGATAATCAGTTGTAACTAGCGGCAGTGATGGTGGGGGAAATATATGATGCCTAATTGTGGGTAAAAGGGAGTAAAAGAATGAGGTTTCCAACTTCAGTGTTACAGCATCAACATTTGGGTTTCGAGCCCTGGCGTTTACAGCACTATGCGCTGCCTAGCTAAGCTAAGCATCAGTTCTTGTTTATTAAAAGACCTGCGTACAACACATAGTTTCCAACAAAACGTCTAGCCAGTTAAAGGCGGTAATCCCCAAGTAGTCTGGCAGTAGTGATGGTAGGGGAAAAAATTGCACAATAAAAGCAAAACAAGGAGCACTACAGTTTAGCATTACAGGTCTTGGACATTGGTGTTTACAGCACCTGTCGTTTATAGAGTGGCCGGGCACCGCAGGATTCGAACCCGTACTCGGCAATTATAGCACATGATGTTTATAGCATCTGGTGTTTAAGCACCATGTTTGGTTAATTAAGTACTTAACTCTTGTTTCTTCAGCAGTTTAGCTCACTGAACCCCGAACCCCGCGAATGCTCTGGCGGACGAGTGCATGTTGCGAACTAGCCGGTGGAACTGTTTAGTACCTGAATTAGCTGAGCAAACAGCAAGCATCGATATGGCCTTTGTTTAGAATTTTGCCGTAACACAATCCATTCCTATCTTACAACGATCGCTGCAACAATTGTATAGTTATCAGCATCATCGAACAAGCAGTACCAAAACGTCCAGTAACCGCGGCCGCGTCCTCAATACGTTTCTAAGAGCTATAATCCTACCCACACAACAAAATGAATATTATCAACAACGTAGTCGCAAGAATAACTCTTATCACCGATATCCCTTCGAAATGCAGACCCCAGCACTGGCATAACCCAATTAGGACTGATTTTGCTCGCCTTTCTTGGGAAGCCTGGGAAGGGTATCACTGTTTTAGGGGTTACTTCCATGTGGATGTGATGAGAAGAAACTCGTACTTGAACATACAGTGAATTCTGGCAAATATGCGGCTTTTCAAAATTGTGCAGAAGTCGAAGTGGAGATACGGGACCCATGGGCGACTGCCAGTGACGTGGCCGGACGCGGGATGTATTCGTAATCATGTATCTCTAGGGAAGAGATTTCTTCGTTCAGACAACAGACAAAATTGAACTGCATGACTGGGTGCATCAGAACGGGAAAGAATTTAGAAGAAAAAGGTTCTAACCCTGACAAATCGAATCATATCAACAGTCCGGAGTAACATCGATCTTCAGCTGCGAGTCTGAAAGTATTGACGACGAAGCTCGTCAATGAGCCATTTATCCTTCGCGTTGCCCCATATGGGCATCTGAACAAGTCGTGAACGCCTCCATCAAGTGTTAATATAAAGCATCAGGTAATAAGGTAGTGGAGGCCTAATGTCGGATTTCCAGGTACCGCGGGTACTCTGACAATCTAGAGGTGTAGGTTCTTCCACCTGTGGTGGAGAAATCCGTGCGCTCGCCGATGCCCTTTAGCAGTGCCGTCCCATAGGTCAACAAGACAGTTGAGCAACACCTTGCGATTCTGGTTCTGGTTGTTTGCCATTCGAATCCTTTATGGCCTCATCTGTTGATGGAGATAATGGGCTTTCACCCGAGATCATCGACCGGCATTATGTGACTACTTGGCTGTTACGTGGGTTACCATTCTTAGTATAGCATTGTAGACATCATGCCCTTTTTAGCTTTCTCCTTTCTCGTCCCTTAGACTGTAGACTTAGACTTGGAGAGATACGGGAGACAATAGACGAGTTTTCCACCCATCGTAGAGTATACGTGTCAACATTATACGTGTCAACATCATCTTCGTACAGTTCTACCCCACAAGCCTGTGAGCCTTAGTGAATTAGCATCAAACAATTTGGAATCGTAAGGTTGCGGTGTCTTTCTAACATAATTCCAATATGCCCTAGTCAGAGAGTAGTCGACGTTCCCAAGACCACCAGATGATGGGATCCGGATGCAGCTTTCGACGAAGCCCTTCACTTAATCTCCTGATAGCATGGGACTAAGTAAAATCCCTACAATAACTTTCTGGATCAACGAAGAGATTGATTGCCAAGGGAAGTTCCAAGATCAACGAAGAGATCACACGGCAAAGCATACTATCTATAACATCACATGGGTGAATTTGGGTAGTCTGGATAAAGTCAACGAGATAACTGCCCCAATCACTGCGCGTGCTCTTGGTATGGCGGCACCTAGGGTATTGTACAATGGTTCCAATTGTGTCCGTTTAATCTTACGAGTGTTCGTTCTGATCCATCCACTTTTTACTATTTCCGTATTGTACATATCTAGAGGTGATGCAGAGGGCCTTTGAAAGCCACTAGCACCACATCGCAAGCGTTGGAATCAAACCTCCCGGTGTGTAGCGTCCTGTAACTTGCGGCGTGAATTGAATTCGGAGTGTTAGGGGCGCGGATGGACTCAGACAGGTTCTTATAGCAATCTTCTACAAGGCTAAAGCTTGAAACTCTATGCAGAGTTTCACAAAATGGCTTGGTCATCTCTGGTAGTGATTGGCTGTAAAAGCGATGCTTCTGCTCTGAGCTCTCACGCTAGCTCTTCATACTAATCCCTTCGTGGTTTCACAGGGGCTGGTACACGAGCTTATTCTGCACGTAATGTGACTGACATGCAGAGGGCGGGTTTCAATTGATTTGTAAGCAGGCAGAAGCAATGTAGTTGGTGGGGCAGTGATCGATGTCACAGGCTTGAGGTTGAAATTCAGAGCGGATGTCTTCGTAAATCAAATGTAGAGTTAGCGTTGCATCGAAACCTATCGCGATGTTATCGAGGTTGTATTGGTTTCATATAATACTAGCACTACTGCCCAGGCGGTACAACAGTGTCATTTAGAGGCCTCAATCAGTCCCACTTCTTTCGCTATATGTATGATTGCCGAGTGACAAGCGATGATCAGTAATGGACGAGCCTTACTCATAGAATTAGTAATCACAGACGACTGCGATGATAGCAGTCAAATGGCAGGCTCTGCAGGCTCTGTTTCTATACTAAGAGCATGGCAATAGATTCCATTCCCAGCCACTTACAAAGGCTGGGTTTTGTAGTCCGGAGTAAGCGCTATAATTCAACTAATACGGGCGGTTTCTATGTAGGTAGATGGATGCAGTTTTACGCTGTCTGGAACGGCCTTAGGCCCACGATTCTGTATAAATTTCTTGATCGAAATGCTACGTTCAGCACAAAACTACTGGCAGCAATATAGCGACCTATACCATTGCATTGAACTGGATGTAGTTCGTGTGTATTAAATTGCCTATTATTATGATGGAATACTCATACTAAGAGCACTTATATCTGGCTAGCAAATCGACTCAGGAGCTTTCCCTAACAAAAGCCACCACATGCCCCGCGGAGGCCAGGAATTTAATGGTCTCGGAGGGTGCAGTAGCGAGATGCATGGCAAGGGATGGTGGCTTAATAGACGATAGTCAAAAAAAACAAAAATTTCTTGATCCACGATGCGGCGCTAATGCAAAGCTAATGTCCGATTCTAGTTTGAGGGTTCGGGAATTGACCGAACGAAAGGAAAGCTGGGTCATTTCATGTAACAATAGGATAGTTCAAGAGTCAAGGGCAGCCTATGGACTTTTGGTGGGAACTAGGCAAGAAAAAGTACGCAGAGTTCTGTAAAGCCCACTCCGATATACTTACAGGTATGTACTGTCCTCTAACTCAATCTGGATCACGACCACATAGAGAGTGGGTGCTGATGGTACTTCACGAACGTCCACATCCTCAAATATTACTAATCCCGATTCTGTTATATGCCGCTATATAGGGGAGCTCGAGTACTTAACTGCCGCATCTGCCTCCATTAGCTCCACTGAACCTTCGAATTAATGTCTGACTACGCAACACAGAAATCACTGCTCCCTCCAATAACCTGTGGCGACTACGCATACTCCCCATCCACAGGCTTCACAATCAAAAGTCACACCCGTGAGGCACCCGAGTACCTCTACAGCCTTCTCTTCCCGCACGGCAACGCCCTCCAGCGCGCCAAGCTCATACGGGTCGCAAAACAAGTGTGTACACACCGATGGGCGGTATCACAGCTATTACACTACGACTGCACTTTATCAAATTGTGATGAACTTTCAGCACTGTGAGTGGCAGTCGAGAACGGACTGGTGAACCGTCGCGCCTAGGAGATGATGAAATACTAATCAAGGACTGGGCAACTGCAAAGTGTGGGGAAGTTCCTGAGCGGATGCTGGTACTTGAAGAGGAGCTTAAGGATGAATAGAGAATGCGTACACGGAGGTAGTTAATGCGCTCGGACCGACTGCGACGGCGGCGACCGAAGACTTAGACCGGTTTTTACACACGTACTTTTTGGATAATGAGGGACGAGTGGATATCGTGAAGGCTCCGCTGGCGCTGGCGATTCCTGGGTTGGTTGCTTGTGAGCGGCTACAGATGCATAACGCTGCACGGAAATTCGGGTTATATACGGAAAGTGAAGGGTATGAGGATTGGGGTTCCGAACGGAGTCTAGTGATTGGGCGGTGTCGAGAGTCGGTGGGGCGTCTGGCACGTGGCGGGAACGATAGCGAGGAGGGGGTAGCAGTGGGAAAAGAGGAGGCAGGGAAAGAGGAGGGGAAAAAAATGAGCTCAAAAATGAAGAGGAGAATGAAGGGAAAGATGAAGTGGGTGGGGGGAGGGGGAGAAGGAGGAGAAAGAAAAGGAGAAGGAGAAGGGGGAAGGAGAAGACGTACTGGAAGATATGCAGCGGCGGGGAGTGTTGCCACACCACAAGGAGTCCGTCAGCAAGAGCAGGCTAGATATGCCACGGGCATGTACCGTATTGTTTGTGCCGCACTCAAGGACTCCTCCGACACTGAACCCTGACTCTTGATCAACGCGTATCTAGAGCGTATGGGAGAGTTTGCGCTGGAAGGACCGCTGCTAGGTGACTTCAATTTCGGCGTGTTAGAGGGCCTAATGCGTTTTTGCCGAGACGACGAGAGCTGGAGTGATTTCGAAAGCGAATCGGAGGACTGGGACCTTAGTAGTAGTGCATATATTAGAGGTAAACGGAAGGGATTGCAGCTCGAGAACCAGCGACATAAACGGCAGCGTGCCCGCAGAAGAGGGGGGTTCTTCAACGATAGAATATTGCATTTCATCTGGCGTGGACGAGAAACCGGATACGGTACGGTCGAGGTGGACTACACCGGTTCGCATACCGGGTACATTCAGTTTTCGGACGACCAATTTACTCGGTTCGAGGGAGTACTCTATGGATGTGAGGTGGACCCTATCGCGGAATGCTATAGGTTTGAGGGGTACAAAATTCAAGATGAGGTTGAGCGAACTGCAAAGACTTGGGATGAGTACACCAAGGAACGATTCGTCTATCAGAACAAAGCAAGTAAATGGAGGGTTAACGCTTGATGGCTGCCTCTGTGTGTAGCGAGTTTATTTGTCTTTGATGGGGGATTTGTATAATAATAGGCCCAGCCTTTTTGCTTCGTGGTTAACCGAACCGATTGACGCTTGATTTCTGGGATATAGACTTGGGCAAATGGTATATATCTGGTTGTTGATCTGGTAGAGCGAAAGAGGGGCTTCCTGTCATCCAGCTACCCGTGGCCACAATTTCAGTCCCTTCGGTCTATGTACGTGGCGGTTGGAGCTCATTGTGCACAGACCAAGCCGACGAGCACATGCTCTCTCGTTTCATAGTCCCAACCCTACCCCACCGCGACACCTCCGCATCTTGAGTTTCAGTCTTGTTTTTTCATCAACAACCAACACAGCTATCAACAGCCAAAATCCACTATCAATTACATACACCCACTTTCCCACTATGGCATCTCCTACGGTGCACTCTTCTATCCTCGCTATCTCTCTCGATTACGAAGACATGGTCCAAGAAATCTCCGCGCACCTCTGGACCTGCCTCCGCTCCCACGCGAACGTCGTTAGCGCTTCTTCTGCCGCGCAAGCCATCGAGCAACTCGGGTCTCTCCATCCACAGGCAGTCCTCCTTACTGACGCCGCCGTAGCCACCGGTGCCGAGCACCGCAACCTCAGCAACCACCTCTCTGTCTACGTCCAAACCGGCGGTATCGTTATCATGTGCTGCGTCTTCAGCAGCTTTATCCGACCAAACGATTTCAACAGGTGGCTGCGCCAGCAGTGGGGCCTGAACTGGCTCCACTCCGACTATCATCGCACCATCTTCTACTTAAACCCCGGTGCCGAGAATCTCGCCGCGAAGCCCGGTTTACCAGGATCCTACTCGATGAAGGCCGTTAGCTTGAAGGGCGTGGAGGAGAGGAGCAAGATATATCGTCCCACTGAAGCTTCGGTTACTCAGAGCCATGTCTTTGCGCCTGAATATGTGGACGATCTTTCTCAAGCGGCCGTTGCGTACCAGAAGGTAGGGAACGGGTGGCTGGGGTATGTTGGGGATGTTAATTCCGAGGAGGGGAGCACGGCAGTTATTGTGGCGATGTGTGGGCTTGCAAAGGAGGATGCGTGCTACGTTTGTGGGAAGAGCACTGCGGGAGAGGAGAAGAAACCGTTGCTCTCGTGTGCGCGCTGCCTTAAGGCTCGATATTGCTCGCAGGTGTGCCAGAAGAAGGATTGGCAGAGGCATAAGGCGGTGTGCCAGGCTTCAACTTCTGGTTAGCATTTGTGGTGTGCTGTGTCAATATGGTGGGATCTGGCTGTTGCTGCTGAGTGAAGATGGTTTGGTTTGACTCACACGGCTATTGACGGACTTATTGATGTAATTGACGTGCTTTTAGCTTGCGTTAATCGTGAAGCTATTTGATGTGTAAGGATCTCTGTTGTTATTGCTCTTGTCTATAGCTTCGTTGGTTTTGAAGACGTCAATCTGCGGGTCTTTCCTTCTCGTACGTATGCGTAGGTTCTGAAGGTGGTTCATGTATCGAACTATGTTCGGCCACACTCTATTCGTCAGTGTCAGCTAACCGCATCAAATGGAGGCCACTCCCGCTATGCTGCCTTCGGTATTCTCCGGGGAAGCGAGGAGCTCGTGAACGGACATCTCGGGCGGCCGCCGAGCTTTACCCTGCACCCGTTTCGCCCCGTGTACCCAGGCCCTTGCTCCCGAATCTTACGCCGTTCTATTCTTGACCGCGCGAAATCTGTCCCGCACGGTTTCGCGTGGCCGCCCGACACTTGAAGACGGTCTGGATTTCCTCTGCACTATCGGCTAGCATCACGAATGCCACAACGACGCAACGAGCAGCAGAAAATGCACAGCCAAAAGACTCAGCACTATCACGAACCCCATCCACCGTCTCGGAATCGCCTGAACGACCGAAAATCGCATCACCGCTCTATCCGCCGGATATATGCGGACGAGGTTCCGGTAATAAGCGGTGGCATGTAGCACACTAGAAACTGCTTCTACTGCTAACTAGACCCTCCCAGTGTCTTGCAGAGTGGTGTTGAATGTCGCGGCCAGCCGTGGGGTCCAACGTGTTTTCGAGGGCGAAACATGCCCCGCCGCTGGTGTTGCCGAAGACCATGTTAGCGGCTGTGGTTATGGTGCACCAGTTTAGCGAGAAGTGGGGTTCGTCATCTGAACTGTTTCGCCCGGATAATAGCTGCATTTTGATGGGTCTTGATGACGCAGAGACTGTATCTTATGTCTGTAATAAGATCACCTTCCCCACCTAACATTCCCCGGAAAATCATGGACCCAGTAGCAAACTCTCCTTTGAGTACAGGTTCGGGATGATTACTGTCCAGAGCTGGTCCACTGCTCAAATTTCCTTCCCCACCGTCGAATCCCTTTGGCAACGGGGTATCGAAAACTAACTGCTAGCTAATGGGATTGCGCACCTCAAAAGTCTCGCCCTGCGCGTAAATGGTTGAGGGGATTGTGACGCTGCATATATCCATTGCTCTCAACGATATCGTGTAGTTGTATAGTCTGTCTGCATTCCAGTTAAACTACTCCAATTCGAACAAATTTCCCCCTCGTTCACTCTCGCCACCTATTCCAAATACTTCTTCATCAGCGAATCCACCCGCAAGTGTCAGATTCCGTCCCCGGTGCGTAGCATTAACCCCGCCCAGCTGGGGTGGAAAGCAAAGATGTCGTGAGTCCAACAAACTTCCCAGCCTCTGGTACAACGTGATAGTAGTCTTCTGCTGTTGCAAGAGCGGCAGGAAAGTCCGGAGCACAGCTCCAGTATCTCTGACATTATCCGTAACAAAAGCCCTTGACGCATTTTCCGCAAACGTCAGATAATCAAACGTATGCATCGTCACATCTAGCGTGTTTCTACTATACGAGTAACTTGCCGCATCCCTCGTCGCATTCCTGCTCCCGCGCATAAACACGCTCTCAAAATCACCCAGTAAAATCGTCGACGTCATCTGCTGCTTGAGAGCGAGGGCGCACATTCCCATCATGACTATAAACCTCGCTGCTTTCTTCTTGCGCACGAATTCTAAAAAGAGTGGAAGGTCTAGAATTGCCGCGCTGGTATATCATCATCTCCTCAACATCGTCGTCACGAACTCATATAGTTCACTAGCGTGAACTACAGAATGGTATTGGAACAGGATTCAGGCTGTCTCTTCCCATCCTGTGATGGGATCTGACACAACAAAATTGCAGATTTCCAGGTTGTATTGGATACGTTTTTTACCAGGTTGCAATTTTAATCTAAGATCCATATTTGCTGGTTCGGGTTAAGATCAGAGTATTATTCATATAAGCACACGGAATGCGTCTTTTTCGATTCTTATTGGTCAGAATTCTGTGGCTGAGTGGCTGAGTGGCTGATAGTGGCAAGTATAAACCACAAGAACTCAAATTAAAAACAACCCACTAATTTAAGTCTGCAAGTTGCACTCTGACAACAAAGTGTGATATACATGAAATGTGTATAACTCTACCTGCTTTCACATCCCAGGTTGACATTCATGATATTTTTAATATTGGGTGAGTAGTTGTGGATTAATA
>Ga0307515_10003864_pt1 | contig 31289 bp, 22 predicted proteins | sample 17_EM_MG_FD_194513 | JGI IMG/M metagenome (GOLD analysis project Ga0307515, IMG submission 194513) | Populus trichocarpa ectomycorrhiza microbial communities from riparian zone in the Pacific Northwest, United States - 17_EM | ecosystem: Host-associated > Plants > Roots > Unclassified | place...
TTGATGTGCAGCCGAACAAGAGGAAGAAACTGGGCTGAGGCATCGGCAGGTTAGTTTGGTGAAAAGTGTGAGATCTTCTGAACCAGGATTGATAGCCGAAGAAGATGATGGGAAAACTGAGTTAACAGGTGGTGTCAATGATGGTGATTCAACCCATCAAGAAATTAGACAGGATCAACCTGTAGTTGTACCTTCTGGTGCAAATGCTGACACCAATCAGTTGCAAGGGCATATTGAAAGTGATGAATTGATACTGCTGGGAAAGCCCCAACACCAAGAAGGCATTTCGCAGCCTGGGTCAAGTCAGACTCTGATACTAGTGTCAAATGATTTGCTGCTGGGAGTTAATGCTGAAAATATGAATTCCAAGCAATATAGACAAATTGAACTTCTTGAAGAGATTGTCGAAGCTGCTAAAGACAACAAGGTATTGTTGGCTTTGATTTTTTTTTCTTGGTTTTGAATCTCAAATTATTGACATTGGAACATATTTGTACAATATACATCCACTAATCATGGAGATTATTTATTATTTCTTGTTGCTTTAGTTGTATTTAAAACAGTTCATTGTGTTATATTCTTTTGCTCTTGTTTAATTTAGTTGATCAAATTCACTAAACATATAGCTTTATAATTTACATAAAGTTTGAAGATTTTTCTTTATGCGGGTTGGAGATAGAGTGAGATTTGTATTTCTTTGACTGTACAGTTCCTAATCAATTTAATTGCACTCTTTCGTTTTTTAACTTGATACAGAAAACCTTGTTTTCGGCAATGGAGTCAGTTATGAACATGATGAAAGAGGTTGAACTTCAAGAGATATCTGCAGAACAAGCTAAAGAGGAGGCTGCTAGGGGAGGTTTGGACATTCTAGTCGAGGTGGAGAAACTCAAACAGATGCTGGTACATGCGAAAGAGGCAAATGACATGGTAGGAAAATTGTAATACTGTATTTAATCACTGGTTGTGGATTATGCTCATTTAATTTTGAATGTGTTTGTCCTTTTTTTTTCTTTTTTTCTTTTTTATGATCGTTTGCTTTTGTAGCATGCTGGAGAAGTTTATGGGGAGAAGGCAATCCTAGCTACTGAAGTGAGGGAGTTGCAGGCTCGACTACTTAGCTTATCAGATGAAAGAGATAATGCTCTTGCTATTCTTGATGAGGTATTGTCCTTATAATTTAATGGCTTATTTTTTATTTAAATGTCTCACATAATGTATCCCCTTGAAATCTCGTTGAGGAAGTATTCTATTATAACTTCACAACACCTTTTTCTTTCCCTGTCTGTGCCTACATGTTGAACTGTAGTTATTCTTCTTTCCATTATTTTATGAAGGCTCTTGGATGACTAATGTATTTTAAGTGAGAGAATGCATCATCTGTAGTCCTTATTGTTGCTAACCTGAACAAAAATTATGTATAGATGCGCCAAACCCTCGAATCACGACTAGCTGCAGCAGAGGAGCTAAGGAAAACAGCTGAGTTAGAGAAGCTGGAAAAGGAGGAGACTGCACGAAATGCTCTTGCCGAGCAAGAAATCATAATGGAGAAGGTGGTGCAAGAGTCAAAAATTCTACAAAAGGAGGCGGAGGAGAATGCTAAGGTAGCAACGCATTGCCCACTATCACTCATAGTATTCTTAGGGTCTCTTGTCAAATTAAACAATAACTATTTGTTACTAATCCTTCTAATTTTGATATTTTGCAGCTGCAGGAGTTTCTTATGGACCGTGGTTGTGTTGTTGATACATTGCAGTAAGTCTTCCTCTGATTATTTTGATTAAGTTCTGCATTTTATATTTTGCTCTTTCCTGGTGACCTGAATTTACTGAATCTGATTTCTTTTGCTGCTTATCTTTAAACTCAAGGTTTTCCATTAGTAATAGGTTTTTCGTTGGTAATAATGGTATCTCAAGGTTGCATATTTGTTGTAGTTCTTGCAAATCACCTCCTGTCATTTATCCTGCTATTGCTTTTTTCATTCATCATTTTGTCTGTCTTGCAAATTAATTTCTTTGTAGGACAAAATTAACTTTTCTGCTAATTCTTAGTTGATGCCTCATGAGAACCATCATTTTTGAGGGATCTTGAAATGATTTAAGTGATGATAATATACTTTGTAAACCGCATTTTTGCAGAGGAGAAATATCTGTTATCTGTCAGGATGTGAGACTGCTGAAAGAGAGATTCGATGAGCGTGTACCATTGAGTAAATCTGTTTCTTCAAGCCAGACTAGTTGCATTTTAGCCTCGTCAGGTTCATCCATTAAAAGCATGGCATCCAATCTGGCCGCTGAAACAGGCGAGACATCTGAGCTTCCAAAAGAGCCAATCCTTGCTTGCTCAGTGGAAAGGGATTTCTCTAATGAGAAACAGCTTTTGGATGATGGATGGGATTTCGTGGAAGAGTGACCGAGAAACATAAAGGAGCCCTTGTAAATAGTTGAATAAAGTCAACAGTTGCAGTTTATAGTTATTTTATATCAACATTGGTGATTATGATTTTAGACTGCTAGGTTATCTTGTCATTCTCTCGCTTACAGCCAATGTTGATTTCTATACAATCTATCTCGTTATGGTTGTAAGAATTTGAATATATTTTCAAAGCAACTCATATTTTCGGCGGTAGAAGCAACCATTAATCAAAGTTCAGGGAAGTTTCTAAGGATTCCAGATTTGTTGAGAAGGAAATTAAGAGAGCATCATCGAAGCTAGAATTTAATTCATAGGCTAATTGATAAATTAGAAGCAATAAGTATGGCTTGATAATGATATATTCCTGCACTGTTCCCTCGAATAAAAAAAAGGCAATTACATGGCTTGAGGGTTCATGCTGACCAAGACTATCGGGATCAATTGGTTTAGTGATTCTCTCAGTTTATGCTCCTGATCTGTTCTCAGCCATCGGGTGCTAGATTCCTTGTAGAACGAATATATCGACCTCTAATTCAATTTACAGAAACCCACTGAACATATAGAAACTCCAGTTGACGCAGAATAATAGGATCCCACCTTCAAACAACCTTACAAGGTTCCAGGAAGTGGATGATGTCGGAAATAGATTTAAACTAGTATGAGTTCATAAGTCAACTCAATAGTCTTTTGTTTCTTTCTTTCATACATTTGTACACCAAGACATATCCGGATTCTAACCTCTGTGTATTGTTAACAAAAAAAAAAACAGAAGAAGAACTACGTTAACTATTTGGACTCTGTATAAACTCTACATGACAGAGAACCCACAATTTCCAGCCCCTTACTTAGCCGTAGCGAAGTTACTGCTTAGTAATTGAGGATCAAACCCCAACCCAACAACACTGGACACTGATTGAGCCTCCATTGCCTGATGCAAGCTCGCCCATCAATCCATCAGAGATTTAGCAGAACTCTAGTCATGCCAACATAGAAGCATCACGGTGCATCTCCATATTATGTAAAGCCGTGTTCTTTGCTCTCTGATTTGCTTTGAACACCTCTGCCACGACCTCAGCTTCATGCTTCTCATTGACAATGCATCTGCTGCCATCTTAGAGCTTAATTAGGCAAGGAAGTGTAATTGCTGAAGGTAAGTAAAGCGAGCACTTGGATTTTGGTTTCTTGTGCAGTAGAAGTGGTGGTTTGAACTTGAAGGGCTCTCATGGATCTTTAGGCCTTATATAGAGAGATTTGGAATGGAAGATACGTGAGTGACAAATATGTGGTGATAGACGAATGTTGGACTGCGTTCAGGGCAATGGGCCAGGTGTTGCTGTTGATGTAAATATGACAAAGAATACTTACTACCTTGTCTCCTTTGCCCAACACAGTGTGATACGGACTTGAAGAGATACGAGAGACACAGTAATAAAATGTTGTTTTTTAAAATATTTTTTTATTTTATTTTTTAATATTAATTTGTTTGATAATTAATTTTTATTAATTTGTTTTTGATGGCACTATCTAAATATCATGAACAAGTTGTAGATTTGACATGCTAATTGGATAGGCTGAATCATCTTTCTTTTCTTTTTTTTCTTTGCCAATTTCTTTATTGTCGTTATGCTTTTTTCGTACTTATATTATCTAAATTATAAAAGCTTATTACACTCAGTCAAGTCAATAACTCGAGTCTCAGTTTTATTTTTTGGAAACACTCGCGTCGCCTTAGCATTATCTAGTGAATAATTGTTCCTCTGCATCCAAAAAACTAGGAACCGTGCATGAGAAATACACTTTAATTTCTAGATTTTTCTTTTTTAAAATTTAATCCTTATATTTTTATATTTTTATGTTTCAGTTCTCAAACTTTATTTTCATATCTTTTCAGTTAATAGGTTATAAGAGATGATAGAGAAAGTTAAGACCATAAAATAGTTAATTTTAGTACTAAATACTAATTGGTTTATTTTGGAGAGAGAATTCAATGGTAGTAAAAATACTAGAAAAATTAGACCAGGATTTTTATTTTTATTCGAATTGATTTTTTAGTTTTAGGGTGATTTGAGGATGTTTTGAGATTAAAATGGGATTATTGAAGTTAGTACCATAAAAAACCAATCATTTTAAAATTTATTTAAGTTTTTAAAATGATTAATGGGTTGAGTCCCATCTTTTTTTTTTAATTCTATCATCCAATTTTTTTCTCTCGACTAAACTCTTTTTTTTTAAATTTTATCATTTAATATTTATTTAATTTTAAATAAATTTTTATAATTTATTTTTATTTATTTTATATAAAATTATTATAATCTCAAACAAATATCCCCAAACATATTAATTGCACGGCAAATTCATATTTCAACTAAGCCATGTTTTCATATTTGTTGATTACGGAGCGCATATATATATATATATATATATATATATAAAAGACGGTAATTGACATTTTCTGGATTATGTTTTTTTAACCTAACTTAGTCTGGAAATGAAGCATTATTAGTATTTTTTTTAGTAAATGTATGTAATTGTTAGTAAATAATTGAAACTAATTAGTGATAAATTAGACTTTTTTATTTATTTTTAATTAAATTCTTAAAGGGAATCAACTGAGCATATTTAATTTTGTGTGTCTCAAAATTAGATTCTTGAAAAAAGTAAAGAAATTATTTAATTGTTATAGATAAAAAAAAATCGTCATTAGAGAAATAAAATTTAATAAGGAAATCATATATATAAATAAAGTTGTCTTTCTTTTATATATAGCTATGAATCATATAAATTGAAAGTATATATTATGAAATTACGAACACTATCCAAAAAATTGATGACTTGACATATAAACCACTATGTTTAAGAAAACATTATAAGTAATCCTGAGGGGTGTAGTTTATTGGTCAGGCTCTAGATTTGCTCTCTAAAGATCATCAGTTCGAGTCTCACAAACTTTAGGGTCACTGGAGGTTTACATGGTCGCTAACTTCAAGGCTCGTAGGATTAGTCGAGGTAAGCGCAAGCTGACCCAAACACCCACGTTAATAATAAATAAATAAATAACACTATAATTAACTCCTTTTATATCCAAAATGTCGTTGTTGATTTTAAAATCACCCCTTTAATGTACAAAGGATAATTTTGAAAATTGTTTTTTAAAATGTCTGTAATTTAAGGATATCACAAAGAATTATACTTAACCTATAAATCATAAGATTAAGAAAGGTAATTGAATCTTGAACAACATAAAGTTACCTCGAAAACAAATTAACCAACACTGGAGTAACTATTTTTCCACATAAACTAGCTAGCTAGCACCCACAAGAAGAACCTAAAATCAATTTATTACCACATGTGAAGCATGTCGGATGCCTGGCCATGGTTTTTAACGAAGTAAATATATAAATCGAATCGAATCAAGGATTCTTCTCCCTCCCGTTCTTAGCAATTATTATTATTAATCCCGTAATATTCCTCATGTCAAATAGACTGAAAAGGATAAAAGGATAACCACAATTCACATCCTAGCTACTCAAATATTAATAGCTCGTGGTTGTTTTATTTTTTAAAATAATTTTTATTTAAAAATAAATAAAATTATTTTTAATATCACGTAAATAATCTTAAAAAAAATTAATTAACAAGTTACTGTATACAAATAACCATTGAGATATCTATCAACGGGACCAACCGTATCCTCACTACGCTCCACAATCACGTGCACCATGTCTAGCTAACTTAAAACCCATGCACCTAGTCCTCCTCAAGCCGACATGCCGGGCAGTTATCATTGCCGGCCGTGAGAAATCAGTTCAAACCTCGAAGTCAATCATAACGTGCCTCTTGTTCTATTTCTTTGCTTTATCTTCATGGGGGCACAGAGGGGGTGTTACTTCGTTGTCCAGAAATAACCTTACATAGACCCTATGGTAACAGTCATAACTCAGATGGGGCCAACCTGTTCGGAGTTTGTGAATCGAGACGGTGACAAGTGTTCTGTTGGGTCATCCTTTCTGGGATCTGACCTAACTGGGCCATGTCCACGTTCTAAAGCTTGTCCTTATTCCTCATGTTGTGATAAGGTTAGGCGAATAGGGAAGGAGCAACCTTATCTCATTGAGGATGAAGGCGAAGGCCTGTCTAGTGACACAAATTATGTGGCAAAGTTCTTGCTATGTAGCTACAAATTAACTAGTTTTATGGAAGCTGACAGCCAATGATCATTCTTCCTTTGGACGGAATGATGAAAAACCAGACAATTAATGGAATGGTAATGGTAATGGCCGGAGTTGAGGGGGATTTTTTTCTCTTACCCTTCTGAATCAGAAAATTAATCTCAACCCTTCACCCGTGAGTTGTTGTATCCGCCCGGAAATGTCCATCGGGAATCTAACCCACCGGTTTCATATTCCTTCACCTATATGATAGAAAAGCCATGAAGATGAAGAGGGAAATATAAACGTGGGAAGTCGCATCAACTTATTGCTGGCAACAAAGTGTCTGAACTACCTACGTCCTGCATGTGGCTGCACATGTTGCATCTAACTCGATAAAAATCCAACCTGTCGGGTGGATTTTTATTGTGTCATGTGACTTGAAAGGAAATTCTTGATTGCCCATCTCATGATTCTTGATTGTATTGCCCATCTCTACCTACTTGATTGTATTACATAAATCCAACCTGCAGTTTTTTTTAGCACATTTTATAAAACAAACGGTAAAGTAACTCAATGAAGAAAATATTTGTAGATACCATATGCTACTCTTATTTTGCAATTGTTATTTGTCACACACGAGTAGTAAATGACATATGTAAAGATCACTCATCTCTCTCTAGACTGAGATCACCCCCGAACCCCCCCTTCTCTCTCTATTTAAGGTAGCTCTATTAATTTTTGGTCAAAATAATCATCATCATTTACCATCGCCACCCATATTATATACTTAAAAGTATATTAAATATTTTTTTCTTTATTAATTTGATGTAATTTATGCTAATTAGACATGTCCCTTTAACGAGTTATTTAACATCTACAATATTATGATCAACTTAGCTTAAATATGTTTGAAATAAAAATTGAAATTACTTTGAGGACGTTGCAAACCGGGGTCGATTAAGTTCAAATGATGAAATTAAAAAAAAATCAATTAAAAAAAGATAAAACAAAAAAACTTAAGTCAACCCAGCTAACCCACAGAACTTTAAAAAAAAAACTCAAGTCAACCTAACTAACCCACAAAACTTGATAGTCAAATAATGAAACCATAATAACCCTATAGAAAGCAAATAAAAAATTTAATCATTAAGCTCAATTCTCAATCAACTCAATGTTGAAAGATGAAGTTGAGAAAAAATTACTTCAAAAAAAATAATAATAACCTTAGTCAACATGGCTAACCCACAAAACTCATAGCCTGGATCATGAGACTAGAAAATTCTGTACAAAGAAAATCAAAATAAACTATAAAATTCAATATTAAAAAAAAAAATCTTAAAGACCAAAGTGAAAAAAAACCTTCATTTTTTAGTGTTCATTAATTCATTGAAAAGCCAATCACTTTTAGTATATGTTAAATAATGTTAAACGTATTAAATGTTTATTGGTACACAATGGCCAAGTGCCGAACCCATATATTTTGAGCATCGATATAACGGAGATGGCCTTTAATACTATTACATTTGAATAAAATAGCAAATTCAGTAGCTAACAATGCCTGCAACACCTGATAAACAGTAATATGTTAGAAGCTCAAATTGATGCTCCGTTGCACACCAAAATCTGCAGATCCCTTGGTCACCTAACCATAAAGCCCAGTCTCTCGCGTATAAAAATACTAGCTCAAGGCCATTTGACAGTCAAGATGATTTCTTTTGCAAGTAAACTAACAACTGGAAGTTTAAACCGCCATTTAACAAAGCAAACACTACACAATCCATTTTGTGATCCGTGGAGAAAGTAGGTGCTCAAATTGTGTGAATTACATTAGTAATCATTTGTGATAGACTGCCTGATTCTGTAATCCAAGTTCTTTACATGCGAGCAACCTTTTTGATGAAACACAGATAGCAAATATTTTTCTATTTATTCCAAAATATAGACATGAGAACAACCAAGCAAGCAAGGGCTAGTTTCTCACAAAATAAAAAAATAAAAACAATAAAAGTTTTAATTATAGTTTATATGTTTAAGTAACCATGGCTTGATTGATATACATGCTGTTTTTTAATCTCTCTCTTGCAAGTCACATCTCTCCCAGTGCTTTCTTGATATCAGCCTGTTCCCAAAAAACAAAGCAAAACTGAGTGTGAATTTTATGAATAACATATTTGCTAGAGAGAGAGGGAGGGAGGGAGGGAGGAACCTCAATGGCCATAGGAGCAGTGATTGTGCTATAGCGACCAAGGACATGCCCGTCCTTGTCAACCAAGAACTTGGTAAAATTCCACTTTATCCTATTTCCCAGAAATCCAGGTTTACTTGCCTTGAGGAACTTGTATACAGGTGCAGCATTTGGTCCATTAACACGAACCTAGATGCAGCAGAGAGTTGAGAATCTAGTATTAAATAAGTACGTTCCCAAGAGCAAAATCAACTACTTCTAACTGAAGATCCATAGTTGGTAAGCTGTATAATTTATGGTCACATGAAAAGCACAGTTAAGTATCTCTCACAAATATGATGATTGACAAGCAATCACTTAAACATCAGGTTTAAAATCTTATTAAATCAGAAATGGACTTCTTGAATGCCAACACAATCCATGAATTCTACTTCAACTAGCATATTCATTTTCCTTTTTGAATTTGTCGTCTTTTACTGCATCCTACACATTCTAGCGATTCTAGATAACTGTAAATTGCTACTATACCCAACACAATCCATGAATTCTACTTCAACTAGCATATTCATTTTCCTTTTTGAATTTGTCGTCTTTTACTGCATCCTACACATTCTAGCGATTCTAGATAACTGTAAATTGCTACTATACTAACCCTTGTAACTTCTGATATTGAAAAAGATTAACAGCCTATACAATAAAAACATGCTCCTAATTTCTTAACATTACCCTTGTACAAATCTTGAATTCAACGAACTTCAGGAGAAAAAAAAAATCTAATTACTGATTAAACATCTATGTATGTCTACTTTTAAGTGTCAAAACAAGTATTTCCCAATATTTTCAGTTCCACTTTTTGTCACTTGATGGAGTATTGTAGACCACATATCTTTGCGCCTCTCAAAGAACCAAAACATGACAAGGATGTAAGTGCAGCAGTTCAGCTTTAAACCCCTTCCATTACCAGCCCATTTTTCTCAAATGGTAAACAAATGCAGGCAGAAGTTCCGTGATCAATTTAATTTGCAACCTATACACTGTAAAAGGTTTCCATGTCCCAATAAATGCCAACCAAAGGCCATCCAATTCAGTGCATGGGATGAAGTCGGGAATTCAGAAATACCCCTATTGAAAATATCATTAAAAATAAAAATAAAATGCTTGTTTCTTGGGTGCATTCTCAGCTCTCCAATCAAACATATGGCCACTTGCCTCCCACAGAACCTCTCAAGGGTGCTTCCCAACAAGGAAGTAGCAGAATTGACCAATTCACTTCCAAATCAATATCTCTTCATCATTGGCCACTGGCCAGCCCCATTTCTAATGCATTTAGACTCTAGGCTCACATTCAATCTGCTAGGGACAGGCGTTTCCACATCAAACAATACCATGCGCCCCTGCAGTCTAGAGTCGTCAGCGCCTCCTTATGAAATACAGTGATTCCTAAGTCTTTCATAATGGCCTTAGTGGTAGAGAAAGTTAAAGACCTTCTACCTCTGTAGTGGTATGAAAAAGTAGTGTTTGCTAAGCTTGCCTCTGATCTATATGGAATTCATAGATCTTCATTAACTCTCAATAGATAGCTAAACCAGCTACAATCAATCGCATAAACAGTAATTTCTAGGAAGCGAAATAACTTAACCTAAGAGAGAATGCATTGGTAAAAAAGAGTTATAACAAGCTTTTACAGAAATGAATGAACTTCTAGCATCATCTTATAACCAGATAGAAGATAATCACAGGCACTTGAGATCAACTTAGAAGGCAGCATTAACTACCTTCGTTGATCAACAAGTAGCAACATAATGCAAAAGACTAGCTAAAAATTTGGAGAATATAGTGCCAAATGTTCCACTCCGGTCCCTCTGGTCTAATGTCAACCCATGCATTTAAATAGCCAATGAACCTACGGCACCACTGTTGTGGGAGAAATAACGATTAGCCATGTTGGCCACAACAAATCTTCTTTTGGGGATAAATAGGAAAATTAAATATAAAAAAAGGGCTCCATTTAGGCCTGTTAGAAATTAAACTGGGTGGATTGTAACTGCAACAATGCGCTTAACACAAGGACATGGCAACTGCATGGAGCGAAATGGACATTTGGCAAACTAGAAGGGGTGAAATGTCGAGAACTATGGAGGAGATAACATCCTACTGCAATAACAAGTCCAAGTCCATTCATTACCTTGTGGAAAATTGGATAGTCAGCCTTGTACATAGTACAAGCAAAGTTTTGAGCATCCTCGCTTGTCCCAGGCTCTTGATTCAAAAACTGGTTACATGGAAACGCCAAGATTTCCAAACCTGACAGCATCACAAGACATCAAATCATTTTATTTTATTTTTCATCACAGCAGCTTTCTCCACACAAAAAAAAATCTGGGTGAAAACATAGCATTAATTTAGAAACACAAACCTTTGTCCTTGTAATTTTTATAAAGATCAGTCAACTGGGTGTAATTTGAATCTGTAAATCCACTGTTCCAAACAACAAGAAGAAATCAATAATGAAGTTTCGAGTAATTCCATTCCCTAGAAGACGAAGAACAAAAAAGAAACAAAAACAAACCATTTAGAGGCGACGTTAACCACAAGAAGAACCTTCCCTTTATAGATACCAAGGTTCACGTCCTGACCTCTGTTATCCTGAAAGTAATTCACATCAAAATTTATTATTATTATTTTTAAAGAAACCCATGAATCAACAAGCAATCAATCAATCTATAAACATAATATTTTATTTTATTACCTTGACAGTGAATTCATGGATTGATTTCTCTGGTACCGATGGAGAAGACCCCATTCCTCTTCACACTCTCTCTCTCTCTCTCTCTCTCCCTCCGATGTTTATGTTTTGTTTGCAATTTTCTTCTTCTCTTTTTTTCATACTACAAATAAATAAATAATGGAATTTATTATGGTACGGTGAGTTGTTGGTTTGAAGAATTAAGTGGTCCAGAGTGGATTAAATAAATTATAGCAAATTTGTCTTTTTTCTTTTTTTAGTTTATTATTTTTAATAAATATGTAAGTAAGTTGGAATTTTGAACGGCGATAAGGAGAGTAAGCGCAAGAGCTGGATTGACATGAAAAAAAATGCAGTAGTTTTTTTCAAAAAAAAAAAAATTAAATTGATATTTTTTTAGTATTTTTTAATGATTTTGATGTGTTAATCTTAAAATAAAAAATATTTATTTTAATATATTTTCAAGTGAAGAACACTTTTAAAAAACATCATGTATTAAAATATTAAATATGCGTAAACTTAAAATATAAGGACAGAAATCAATTATGATTATATTTTAAAATTTTTTGTTCTAGTACTCGTTCGATTATTTATTAAACAGTTACCCAAATGCTCTCTTATTGAATTTGTTCTTACAACATTGTTGAACTCAATTAAACTTGTTAGGTTAACATGGTGACCCAATAACTTGGTCTTTATAATAGGTCGGGTTTCAAAGTAAACTGGGTAGGAGTTAATTCAGTGTAACCTAGCCAACGTAGTAGGTACACCCGCGACTTGATTGATTGAACCAACACCACGTTTGTTTTTATTTAAAAAAAAAACAATGTTGATTTGATTTATTTATTTTTAAATATTGGAACAACGATGTTTTGGATCAACAATGGTCAAATTATGTTAACCTACCCAACCCGTGACTTAAATCATGGTCCTAATCGGGTTTAATAACCTTGCTTTTTAGAATCTATTTTTTATTTAATTAAAAGATTATAAAAATATATATTTACATGCAAGACAACAAAAAAAATTATTAAGTAGAAATGTATTTAATTAATCTATCTCTCTAGAATATCATTGTGCTTCCTTTCTCTAAAAAAATACTTGTTTAAGCATATGAGAGTCCCCAAATATATAAATGTGGATCTTTTATAGGTATCAGCTGCTAACCACGTTGGCCTACTAGGAACCGAGCACAAGCTATAAGCCATCTTGGCTAGAGAGAATGAATTAGATTATTAGAATCAAGAAATTAACTGATTACTTAACACATAAACCCTACTCCTAAGCCATTTGGATTTTTTAGAACATCATCAACTGGCGTCGTTTATGAGAATTATCAAAAAGCCATCAACTATGCTTTCAGAACTGGTTTTTTACATCCTTAATCACTATCAATGATAGACGATCATGATAAGCCTAAGATGGAACGTATCATGGACCTCCCTACAGCTATTAGCATAACTACTATATCTGAACATCAACAACTTTTCAATTAGGTTCGACTCCTCATTGAGCACCAATATATCAACCAAGAGAAGCTCCATGAGGCTATAAAATCACTCAACTAGGAGAATGATGTGCATTCTTATGATTCTATTGATGGTACCAATTAAGTTCCTACTAGGAAAGACTATTTTAGTGATCAAGAATGTTCCAAATCAGTTTGGAAGGCTTGATATAGTGTGAATATTAGAAGTGCACTATTTGTAATAGAAGTTAACCAACATTTTTATTGATCTTAAAGTCAGAACATGATTTCCTCTATTGACTCGGTCTCCTAAGTGTGATTTTATAACTCACATTAATAGGGATTACATGATATCTCTAGGGCAATAACTTGAACTCACCAAGGATGAGATTGACTCGATCTCCCTAGTATGACTGCACAACTTACCTTGTTAGGGATTAACATGTTCTTCCTGTGTGATTGCACAACTCACCAAAGATAGGATTGACTTGGTCTCTATAGTACGATTGCACAACTCACATTGGCAATGATTGACATGATATCCCTAGGGCAATAGCCCCAAACTATCCAAATAATTTGACTTGATATCCTTAGTACAATAACATCTATCTCCATGAAAAGCCTAGAGGCATCTCACCAAGTCGTTAGGGATTCATCCAAACAAGAATATACCTAAAACCTCTTATTTCCTTTTGGTTCCAAATAGAGAGTCAGACCTACTAAATCCTACTAAGGTTAGGCAATGTTTAAAGTTCAATTCAAGTTCAAAGAATAATTCTTGCCAAAACTTTAAATTTTAAATATTTTATCAATTGTTGAACCTACATAGATTTTAAAAAAAAATTCTAAATAGAGGCAATGGACCATGCATGGAATTTTCACTATGGATGTTAGACCCATATAGAATCCACAAGTCAACATAGAAATAAAATATAAATTAGAATTATTTACGTGACTATGGGGGATTGAGATCAATGCTTAGACATTTAAGTCAAGCTTCTCAACTAGATATTCCGCATGTTAGGCAGTTGCAGCCCTAGTAGGGAATACATTAGCGAAGTTTGGAATGAGGAATGGATGGAAAATAACACTGAAGTCCACCTTCATTCCTCGTGATTAATTAAATAAGAACATGTTGGACATGGCAAGGGATATTTTATCCCCAACCGTCTAGGACAAAGCTACAAACCTTCTAAAAATTCATGGAACTCCTCGGGAGAATTCCTTAAAGCCTCTAGTCACACTTGAGAGCTCTAGACTCGTTCTCTAATAGCAAGGAGCTTAGCCCCCAGCCCATCTTGAATGGCCAACATTATAAACCACTTGGAATTATTTTTGTTGGAGACCAACTGAAGGACAACACCTTGAAAACTCTCTTTTAACGTGTTATAAACCACCTTGAGGCTCTTCAATTCATTCTCCACAACTTTCTCTTCCGTTAGTCATTAGAGGACAGTCTAGTATGCCCTATGTCTGGCAATGACCTTCCCTTACATGGTTTCTCTTAGCCATCCAAAACCTCTTAATATGGGCACACATCGTGAAAAACTGTCAAAGACAAGATTGTTAAGAACAATGGTCTTAAAACTAAACCAAGTTCAAACAAGGAAGTTCCTTACACTAAAAGCTATTTTTTCCTGTAAGGGCTAGATAATGGTTGCAGCGCTCATTAAACTTCATCATATTGTTTAAAGGAATAGTGAGAACCCTCTTCAACTACCTCACAACTTTGAGGTCAGACCTTCCAATAATAATAGCATTCATGGTCTGCCTTTCCTTCTCGATTAGGGTGGGGAAACTGAAAAGAGCTTGACCAAGAACAAGGCTGACAAAAACATCCTCAAATCTTTGTTTATAGTCCTCAGGAACTTTCCAGGTATATGGTCGAATAGTTGTTGCCTTTGTAACCATGATTACAAATGGAGATAGAGGAATTGTGTATATGAGCCTCTATAGACAAGAATGAAATACCAGTCTCCATAGGGGTGAAGGCTCTTTTTCTCTTAAAGCAAGCAACAAATGCCCATAATTACTTTAAGAGGAGTCAGATCAGCTTGACCCCATCTTTTTTTTTCTACAGGAGTTCTGGATCCCTCCATTGTTTTCTCAGGAACAGTTTCCTAAAAAACAGAGAGTTCATATATAATGATGGGGCCATCCTCTATCTCTTCTCCAGTATTGCCTCCACTTAAATTAAAAGATGAAGACCACTTTCTTGAACTTTCCTCTACAAACTTTGTCAAAGTTTCTCCTTCCCTTGCAACTGTTAATCCAACACAAAAAGAAATTCAGTAATGATCTTAGATGCACAAAAAAAACAAGGGATAAGGAAGTTGCATACTTTGCAACATAGCCCAGTAATGCCCTTTGTCTATCTTATTGATGTCATGCTCGGTTGAGGTCGATGCCAAAACAGCACATGTTTTTTCATGATCCGAGCTTAGATGAGGCCTATTGTTCATATCAAGGGGAGGTACCCTCTAATAATAGGAACAACCTCACATTTGTTACATTTCATCTTTAGGGTTGACTGACCTAGTATTCCTTATTATCAACCACCTCCCTTTTTATTTCTTAACACGTAAAGGCTTGCCCTGTAAGGTTTCTTTTATGGCTTTTATGGGTCTATTAACAAGGTAAAGAACCAACGCATGTCATTGCCATAATCGGTGTCGGCAACCAAATTGTAACAAATCTTAAAGACATTAACTGTAGGCTCGATTTTGACAAACCTAAGAAACTTATCAAAGGCGGATAAGGTTACCCACCTATTAAGGAGCAGCCGACCTAGATTCAACTCATAATATCTAAAAACTTCTCTCACAAATCCTTTGAGTTAAAAAGAATATCCAATCGCATACATGCATAAAAAGATTGTAATTTCAAATTGACAATGGGTAAAACCCAAGGTCGATTAGCTTATATGCCTAACCCTGCTAAGCATTTGAGTTATGTATTCTCCTGATTTTTTACCATTAATGAACATCATGTCCTTTATACCTAACGTGCTAGACACATCATCCTTAAAGGTCTGAGGCAATATTTCTCTCCTTTAAGGTTCCCTGGTAATAATAGGAGAAGAACTTCTCTAACAGGAAGAACTTATTTCCCTTTGCTAGAGGTGATTGGTGGGGTTCCTCTTAGTTCTTAGGCCTAGTATGATGAACCCTTTTCCCCTACTACTTCCTTCAATTTCAGGTTGGAACTTGAATACCTCACTTGAGGTTGTGGTAGTATTTATATCCCTAGAATGAGATCTGACTCTTTTAGACCTATTTTACTATTAGAAAAAGAATAAGAAGAATAAGAAGAAATAATATTTTGGTAGGAAATACCTATAAAGATATTTTCTTCTCAGATTAGGGCAAAACTGGCCTAGGGATTTTTTTTAACAAAGCTATTTTATAAAAGCTACAAAGTAAAAACCAGAAAAAAGATGGAAGCAATAATGAATAGGGTTATTAATAGAAAAACATTTTACCTTTACATTTAGATGAATGACCTTTTATGTCATCTTATATCTCTAAAAATCTACTCAAACAGTGCATTGAATGCATACTACCATTTTATTTTTTAAATGACACCTCTTTTAATAAGAATAAGCCACTTAGCTACAATGAATCCTAACAATTCTATAAGGGACAGATAAATCTCATGGAAAGGTATAAAGTCACTCATTGATGAGACATACAACTTCCAGGTAAAAAGACTCTTATTAAAGCTGATAACCTTTCAAATCTTTGAATATTTATATATATATATTGATGAGGTGTAAGCGCTAATTTGGTTTTTTTTTTCCTGCCCCCCTCAATTCTCATGCTTAAGCTTTTAAAATTTTAAGTACCCATTCAATTTATTTTTTTATTTTTAAATTTATTTTATGTTTTTTTTATTTTTTTATGTTTATGTTTATGTTTTTTTTTACATTTGATTTAATTAAATATTGAACTTTGTTAATTTTTTATTTACTTTCTATATTCTTTTATTTTTTTTATTTCTTTGTTAAATTTAGCTTTAAAAAAATTAGTTTTGAATTAAGTTAAATCAATTCTATAAATATAAACATGTTATGTTCACTTCATGATATTTTTATTTGTATTAATATAGCTTTTTTTTGTTCTTTTTAAATGACTTTTTTTTTATTTTATTTTTTATTTTTTTCACAAGTTTCACAAATTAATTATAATTTACCCGAGATCAAACTAAATATTTTTTTTGAAATAAATACCATTAGCTTCTACTTAATTAATTAAATAGTTTTTACTTTTTACATTAGACCCCACTAATTACATTTTATATTGTAGTTTTGTTAAAATTAAAATAATTTATTTTTTGTTTATAAACACAAGATTTTTATTTATTTTAAAAGAAAAAAATATATATCTTACATTACTTTTAACTAAACATCTTTTTTTAAATCTATTTTTTTAAATCATAATTAAAAAATAATTAAACCTATTTTTTTTTTTAGCCATAACCATAAAAACTACAGCAACGTCAACCATGCACTAAGGCTGAAAAATGTTTCTTGAATAACTCGAACAGAGAGAAATCCCCAAAAAGTCTGATCTAATTTTCCTTGTATACCAGATAAAAAGTTACGAGTTCTAACCAATGAACCTGGTAAATTTTTTTACAGAATTTCTCTAGAGGCCTTTTAATAAATAAATTATACCGACAATAAAAGAAAAATTGGGAATTGATACATGACAGCCTAATGTTAAGTTACAGCTTCCACGTCCCCTTCTTAATGGCTGTCATCTACTCTCTGCATTTGCTGAAAAGTTGACAGGATGTCATCTACTCTCTGCATTTGCTGAAGAGTTGACAGGATACATATATACAACCCCATTCAGTAGGTCACACCCCAATCATCTGTTGTAAAGCCTCTTCCAGACGAAATCCGTGGGGAGAAATCAATATAGAACCAGGTAGACTCACTCACTCTTTTGAACAAGCCGCAAAAAAGCAGATAAAAAATGGATCCTTCCTGACAAATATAAAGCAGTGAGTAAATCAATAAGATTATAGCATTTATAAATACACAATAAAAGGTTGCAAAACAAAGCAGATATGATGATTACATACCAATCCCAACACTCTGATAACAATCTCATCTTGGCCGCCAAATGCTCGGAGCTGAAACACGACACAAATTCTTATAGCCTGTACTAATATGAACTTCCATGTAGTTTTTAAAAGAAAAGGATCTTCCAATTATTAATAATTCTTATAGTGTTGGGAAAACGGTAATATTGGTTTTATTTTCAAACTTGACAAGATCTCATGAAAAATTAACGCACCTCTATTTGTCACTGGAATTGCACATTCAGGAGGAGGTCTAGAAGGCATAAAGTTTCTGTGATACATCCCCTGGGCATGAAAATCCCACTCTTGATGCGGTAATCTAGTTGGCTCCTGTGGAGGGCCATCATAAGGAACAGGTGCATAGGATGCTTTGGCTTTGTCAGGATATCTTGGACCTAGGCAGAGAAAAAATAGTGGATGGCAGACAATAAGATGCAACAATTATTACCACAGTAGAGAACAAAGCTTCCATTAATCCCTGCAACCTCTCATAAAATACTAAACATACCAGGAAAGGGGGCAGGAAATCTCCAGCCATCATTAAGCTCGTATGGGCCAGGTCTCATTCTTTCATGGTTATTATAAAAGTTTCCACAATCAAAATCATGTGAATGCTGGAATCTGTTGAAGTAGGAAGGGGGTGGGATTTCTCTTCGAGACTTCACATGTTGGTTTGCCTGAACATAAGAAAACTGATTCGAGGGAGGAGGGTGTTGCGGCCTTGGAGGATATGCTTTATGATGGAAGCTAGGACCATCAGTGCGATGAACATTATTTGATTGACATACAGGATAATTGCTGAAAGATCTGGTCGAGTCACAATGCTGCACCTGCATCTGATCTCTACATTCAGGTGTACGACAAAGCACTGCATTGGACAATGAAGGGTTGATTCTTGGTGGAACAGAATTCTGAGTCAAAGGTTGTCTCAAGTCATCTTGCAAATCCTGCAAATTTGATCTGAATCAGAAATGAAAGCGGAGCCTGATACATTCCACCTTCTATATATTAATACTGACAGTTGAACAAATGTGTGAAAGAAAATGCGAATCAACTATGGGCACATACATGTGAATTTGTATAAATATTTGAATCAACACCACTAGTATAAGAATCAGGCATTGCAGATGAACAGGGTGCAGCAGGAGGAGGTGGGGGAGGCGGTGGTGGTGGTGATGACGGCAATGGTGGTGATGACGGCGGCACATCCTGTGGAAGAGGAGGGGCGAAGGGCTGTGGTAAGCACTGTTCAAGCTGATTGTGTGAATTACATGCAGCATCACCTCCACCAATGCCACTGGTTGAACTCATTTCAGCCTCACAAGAGGGGGCCACATCCTCCATTTCAAGCTCACCATCAACATCTTCCAAGATATGTGTATGCTTCTCTACTGCAGGAGTAAACTCCTGATATTCAGGAGCTTCAGCATAATGTTCTGGGGTGACAGCCTCAAACCCTCCATCAGAATCACTTCCATCATCTTCATCCTTAAGCATGCGGGGCATACAAAATCCCGGAAGCTGGAAACTTGAATTGCTGAGGCAACAAGAACCATCTCAATATAAAACAGGTGTACAGATTTTGGGAACTACTCTACAAGCAAAAGATATATTAATAGGACTCAAACCTTCCGTATTCATCCACAAGCATACCCTCCATGTCTCTAACAGGATCATCTAAAGCTCTTTCTGTTCTTGCTGAGCGACGAGAATATAGGCCAGCAGAAGATGAACCACCAAGTATATCAAGTTCCCAAATGTGATGGCGAATAATGGATTCAGAAAGAATCCGTCTTTCCAGCCAAAGCCTCAAAACCTATAAAATAAATATCAAAGGGTAACACATGAACGGAAAAAAAAATCAAGGACAAAATGCACTAGAAGTTTCCAAGGCTTGCCTTCAAACACTGTCTCCGATTTTCTTGTGCAAAACTTCCAGGAGGAGCAGCAGCTGAAAGTAGGCGTGGCAGTACAGTTTGAATAGCCGATGGATATATACCACCAACATCACCTGAAAATGGAACTGGAGATCAACATCACATATACCACAAAGACATACAACTTAAAAATAACAAGCACTTCACCTTTTAAACCTCGAGAGCACTGGGCAATGGAATCCACAAGAAAGAATAAATCCACCCTTTTATGTAAATTTGACTCACTTTCCAAACTACGAGCAAGAATCTCCACCACCTAAGTTTTTGAGTAGTATTATATCAAAAGATCATCAGAAAACTGGATCACACGTTTACACTTCCATTTCAACTAAATTGTCATGAAAAAAGATACAAATAAACTTCATGGAGCCTCATCTCTAATGAAAATGAGTGAACATTCGGATTCTAACATGAACTTTGCTCAATGCAAGTGTAGAAAACAAGTAAAATTATCGTTAATGCTAACTAAATGCCTGTTAAAAAAAACTCAAGTGTCAGTATATTTCATGCATATTGACTTCAGAAATGTTTGCAAAGACATACTGCTGTGGAAAATCCGCACCTGATCTACAGACTTATTCATGGAAGAATCAATGAAAAAGGTAAATCAGGGATCGCCCCCCCCCCCCCCTTCACTTTTTAAGAAATCTCAAATCTACATGTATGTTAGCCAAACTAAAATTTATTTTATTTAGCTGGCATATCATAATCTCTTAACAGAATGAGCTAACAACAAAGAATCTAAATCACATGGCTAAGCATCATCATCATACCTTAGCAGATACACCAAACTTTGCACAGTCAATAGCCATGCGTGTTGCTCGACTAATGCTCTCCTTCGTCCTTGTTAATGATCCAAGTATTGCTTCAAAGGATGACAAAGCAGCGTGTGCTTCTGCACAATTATTCCATTTCCCAACTGATTTTGGTCTTTGAGGCACTGCTGACTCAATTTTATCTTCATCAGAAACCGAAGTGCTCACAATTTTCTTTGGGTGTGAAAGGGAATTAGGACTAGAAGACCCACTGTTTTGAATAAAATTAACACTTTCTGAAGTAGACACGTGGACTGAGGCATTAGGAGTAAATATTTGTGCAGGACATTCTACTCTATCAGCTGGAGGCAGACTTGACTGGGCCAAGTCATCCTTGTCATCCAAATGATATTCGGAAAAAGAAACATGACTAGCTTCCTTCTGCCGCTGGTCACAGTTTACATCTTTTGCCACCTCACAACTAAGACAGAAAAATTACGAAACTTAAGCACAAAAATGATGAATTGAAAACAAAATAAATGACAAGGAACAGTGATGGAATCTCATGCCTTAACACCAAGGATAAAGAACTTTTTTCGATAGAGGGTAAAAAATGCCTAGTTCTTACTGAAATTGTAACAGGTAAAAGCATACCAACACAGACAGCACAGAACCAAAAGGAAAATAACACTTACATGCCATTAGCTTGGCTGTCAGAATCAATTTGAGGCCTAACAGTCTCAGAATCCTCATAACCAACTTCCTCTGCAGTGAATCGAAGGAGATTTGCACCACTTTGAGGGGAAACTTTAGCGGCGTCATCAGCCTGAGAGATAATATTTGGACTCATCCCAGAATCTTTGGAAGTATGAAGTTCTTTATTAGCATTTCCATCCCCGAAGTCTTTTAATTCAGTGTCATCAGAATTGCCTTCATCTTTTGGAAGCAACAACTGACCCAATGAACCATGACGGGATAGCAGACTAGCTTGTCTTCTATCAAGATTAGGCATCAAATGCAATGGAGATCGGGCTTGAGTAGAAATACAAGTATTGCCAGTTTCAAAACATAATCCACTGAGATCTTTGTCAGCACCTTGGTCTGTAGCCTCTGGAAAGACCTCTTTGCAAAGCCCTGGACCCTTGATGCTTCCAGGTTCATTGCAAATTTTGACATCCAATGATGATTTATTGGATTCCTCTAAAATTTTCTTGGAGCCAGATGAGAATGAAGAAACCATGTTGCCAGGAGAGTCTACGATCTGCTCTTCTGAATCACTGTTTTCTTTACTTACAGTCACCATATCAGAAGCACTCTTTATTGAAGAAATGGAACTACCAATGATAAATGTTTTCACGGTTGATGTTTCAATAAAAGCTTGACCTTCAGTAGCATTCGCTGACATGGCTTCCAAAGCACGATGAAGACGTTTAGATGGAGGTAAAGCAGATTCACTGTCAGCAGAACTGCAAAAGGATTGGATTTCCTTGACTCTCAAAAGCTGGGACTTATCCTCTTGAATTGGAGTGCAATTCTTTGAGGGTGAGACATTACTAAAAATTCCCCTCACCACCAACGAATCTCTATGAGCAACAATATCACTGTTGCAATTTGAGGAGGAGCTAATCGGCTCCAATGTATTAACTCCAGCTTCAAGAGATGTTCTTTCTTCAGGTTGAAAAAAGCTATTGTCTTCCTCCATTGCATTGAAGGCAACTTCATTTGGTCTTCGTTCTTCAGCTCGAGTAAAATTATTGTGTTCCTCCTCCAAAGATGATTGTTTGCCCATTCTAACTCTAGCTCGTTTCACTAGTGGCAAGTGCTCATCTCCATCTTCTTTAATTTGATTTATATTCAAATTTTTACATGCAAATTGGGAATTTTGGTTATTATCATGCAATCCTACATCCACATCTGCCTCTGTTTCCAGTCTGACTGTTGGCTCAGCCACTTCATCAGTTGCTCGCTTTCTGTTTTGTTTCCTTTTCTTTCTTATAACAACATTCTTTATTTGGAAATCAAGCCCTCTGCTCAACTCAATATCTCCCTCCAAACATTGAACAGCAGTTTCAGAGGTCTCGAGTCTAGAACCACTATCCAGAGTACTACCTTCATTCAAGCTAAGGGAATCAGAGTCAGCTGTGATAATTTCAGAACCATTATCTTCGATGCTGACATTAGAAACAAAAGCAGATGAATCTGCATTGTCGCACTCAGAATCATCTGGTGATTTCTTGATTTGCCTAGTGCTTCGCAAAGATCTGTCCTGGATACAATCAATTGACATATCTCCTGAACTCTTATTACCATCATCTGGTGGCATCATGAAGTTTTGAAATCTACTGGACTCCAACCGGGAAGAGCTTCTAGACCTTTCAATTGAAGGTGCCTTTTCCTGCATGATACGTTTCCTAGATCGTAAACCTCCAGATCTTTTCCTTGAAGTGTAGGTGGTGATTATAGGCTTTTCTCTAATCACCACATTATCAGGAGGTTGCTCCAATAACGCATCTTTGTGATGCAAAGAACCAATTTTTGCTTCAGCAGAAGCATCATCAATTTGAAGACTCAGATCATTTCTACCTGTAATAGTTGCTTCTGAAGTTTCTCTTTGATCCTTCACCTCAAAGTGATTTGAAGACTCTAATGAATTCCCACCATTTGCATGAGTAGGGCCATCGTCTGAGCTCAAAACAACTCGATCCTGCTTCTTTAACTTCTCATAACTATCAATGATCTCTTGCACTGCACGAACAAAATCTGCACCCCTCCCCTGGCGTTTCATCAACAGTGTTTGTTTCTTCTCTTCAGTAAATGGTTCAACATCGGCGGGGTTGCAGAAGGCTCTGTATTAACAACATATTCATCCAAACAAAACAGTCTTAATTAACTGCATTCTAAAAAAGCTCTTAAGAACAGCATTCGGGGGGCGAAATAACACATTTAGCTAAAATCAGCCCAAACAAGAAGAATATCACAAAGGAAAGATACAACCTCAAAGATCAAAAAAATGCCATCCATAAATTAGTATTTCAAGTACAAGAAGGAAGGAAGTTAGACAAGCACAATGCAATATTGTATGGCACAAAACCTAAATGCTAATATGTTAACTAATTCATAGGCATATATACAATCTATACAATCATGTATTTAGATTTGGATGCAAGGTGATGCAGTCAAAGATAGAGAAGTTCAGAAATTAATGTTATTCAATCTGTGATTGCGTATATTTTTATATATCCTGTAAAGCTACTCTATTTGGGAATCTTAGTTTCTTTAGGAGCACTGATGTTAATATGGATTTTTTATTCATGCTTGTTTTATTTTGCCTATTTAATTTAAGACAGCTAAGGATTTGGTGCCTGTAAAAGGAGCACCTACCTACGTAACCATGGGAATTTTAATAATGGAACAATTCCACCCAAAAAATATCCTTGATCAATCCCAATTCCACATAAATCAAACCCGGAATTCACCTCTAAAATCCCTAATTCTCCAAACCCCAGCACACCCAAAATCCTTCATAGGACAGTAATCTAAATATGCCCTACATCACAAAGGCTCTTCCCCTGCAAGAACAGCAAATTCAGAAAGAAATGATAACGTTACTATTGACTTTCTGTTTATTTCTCCTGCTTACTTTTAACCACAGGATAAGAAAAGGAAATTTTAAAAAGTTACCCAACTTATACTTAGATATTCAAGACACTATTTTGTACAGGTAAAAATAAACTTTCCAATAATTTTTTTCTCCACCATCCAATGTGCTTCGAATTCCAAAGGAATACCTCTTTTCTGATTAAAAATGAACGCGGCATAGAACATGTAAAAAAAAGAAACTGGATGCAGACAGACTATTGAGAGACATACCATCTGAAACCTCGCAAAGCAAAAGGAAAGAAAAAAGAGAGACCATTTAGACAAGAAATGTGAGATCTGCAATTATACATTATTGAACATTTAGAAACCAAATAGCCATAGAATCACTTTACTGATAACTGCTAGGCCGTCATTAAAAATTCTAGCAATTGTCTCTTATCAAAATAAATTTGCAATGATAGGCTTGGAACAAGCTAAAAGAGAGAAGAAAGACCATTTAAACAAGGATTACAACATAGAGAATTATGCATTCTCAAAGTTGGAAAACTAAACAGGGGATAACTGCAAAATCCCCATTGAAAGCCTACCTTCTAAGGATTGTCTCCAAGAACATCGATTAGACTAGGAAGCTCCCAAAAAGAAACTAGAGAAATCAAAGGACAATAACCAACAGCAGATGACTGAGAAAATATGACCCAAAATATCCCAATAGACAGAGTATCATAACCAGGGGCACAAATCAAGCTCAACAATCCTTAACAATGGAATCAACCAATATGCAGTTCATATCCCTACTCATAACCCTACAGGTGAACCACATTTTCCATTGGGGAAATGGCTCCAAAACTGCTGGACTTCAATGCAGCCAAACATGAGGATGTTCATAACAGCTGTATTTTGAAGGAGCTAAGACAGTCTCATTAAGAGAAGAAAACTAACAAGAAAGGGTGGAAGCATTTCAAGCCTGATTTATGTCTAATGTTGAAAGTGGTATGAAATAAAAAAAAATGTTAAAAACAGCTATCCTGTTCTCTTTGGCATCATCTCTGCATCATAAGTCACCATTGCAAGCAAGATTGGGAGATGGAATCTTTTGCTACTCTCTTTTGACATTGTTCATCATGCAATTGTAATGATGATGGCGAGAATCAAGCTCTTAAAAAGCCATCTAGAAGGGGATGTTTTGTGATAGATTTTTATATAAGATGCTTATAAGAGCAGAACTGGAGGCTATTTATACCAACATGAAGGTTCAAAAGATGGCCATACCCTCTGATATTACTTTCTTTTTTAGGGAAAGAATTTGACAATTAATAATCTCTACAAATGGATATCAATAGATGTTTCTTAGTCAAAAAGTAGTTAAATCAGTTTGCCACATGCTTTTGCATTACAATTAAACTAGAGCTGCGTGAACATATCTTCTCAATTTTGAGGGTTTGTAGGGTAGTACAGAGATCAATTGAAAGAGACTTGTTTCCTCAATACCTATAACTATTTTTCAATGGATGGGAGTTGCATGTCTATGATTTTGAAGTGGCCAACAAAAATATTAGCATTTGTGCATTTCCATTTATTTTACGATTCAAGGCTGTTTCTGGAATCAGCATGAAATTAGCTGGGACAAGGATTCTATTTTACATGTAAATGTCTTACTTGTTATTAGTCCTTAACCAAGTAGCTTTTTTTTCCTTCATCTTTTTCCTTGTTACATAGGAATAGCTGTGGTTTATGGAATTAGGAGACTGAGTTCCCATTAAACAAGGATACTAAGAATTTTAGTGCTACATACAGTGATCTAGTCTTTTAATGTGCCAATATTTTTCAAATAATTTTCCAGCAATCAATTTTTTTCTGTTTTTACATTGTAACGCAATCATAGCCAAGATTCCATGGGTCCCTAGATGGGATTCCATCTCTTCCTTTATTTATACCTCTAACATTAAACCCTAAATTATGCTGACATAACTGTTCATAGACTCCAGAATTGTACCCAAATAACTCTAGCTTGTTGTTCTAAATCATAGTTGTGGTTATATCTTTATGATTTTTGTGTAGGAAGATATTTAAAGAAACTATGATGTACATTTATTACACATCATAGTTGGTTTAAAACTGAGACTCGTCTTCACTAGCAAAAAGTTGTCCAACATGCCATATTATCAAGGGAAACTCTTCAAAGGTTTGAGAGTAATTTCTTTCACATCCAATTCTCTTTCGCTCCACTCCTATGAAAAAACCCCAAAGAGCAAAAGGCATACAACCCACGGATCATTTTTGCTTCTACAAAAACACCACCTATCTAAGCATGAACTTTGGATCAATTGAACTGCCACAACATAATAGAAACCCCGAGTAAAATAAACCATCCACCTTAAGCTTCTAGTCCATTAACAATCACAAAAGAAATTCTCCCCTATGTTTTCCCGAAAACCCTTCTCCAGCATCCTTTTAGTCCATAAGAAATAGCACACAAAAATGGAAATAAAACAAGGAATGAATAGGGAGGTTTCAGAGTTCACCCTTTATGAGTAAACCTCCTTTAAAGTGATATAATGCCTTTTTCCACCACACAAGCTTTCTCCCGAATTTGCTAGAACAAGTTCCACACTTTCTTGTCTTTGCATTTGGCTATCAAAGGTAGGCTCAAAAAGATAAAATTGGAAGATTCTCCATCCTACAACCCAGATGAGTCAAGAAGTTGTCATCAACTTTTCCTCTAGCAGGAACCATTCAACCAATACAAATCAATTTTGATCCCAGATACCATCTCATAGAAGAATGGATCTTTAAAGTAATCTTTCAGTAGGATCCATCCCAAAGAAGACTAAAGTACCATCAGCAAAGGACAAGATGCCAAGACAGTCTACCCATTTCTACCTGAGCTAAAACCATCAAAAACCTTCCTTATTTCTTTAACTATCATCCTACTAAGAGCTTCAATAATCAGAAGAAAAGTGAAGATATGGCACACGTATGTAAATATCTATAAGCATGTATGAATATTATATATATATATATATATGAACAAGAAGCCAAACTACCACCACCATTTATATAACAGTTGCTTCGGCACAATCATTTAAATCAATTTTGCTGAAAGGATGATCCATTCATGTAAAGCAAAAGGCTGTGTTGTGGGGTTAAAGATGCTCATTTAGATATTAGAAGTTGTGGATTCACTTTCATGTAAATAAGGTTCTTGTTTTTGTAATTCTTAGGTCCTCTTTTATTAGAGTTTTGTTTATCAATAAAAAGAGACAAAGGAAAACCCAAAACCATATTTGACAAATATAAGAAAAAAAGACTACCAGATAAAATTAGTGACTGATGCAATGGCCTTTATAATTTACTCAATGGTAACGAGAAAAAAAAAAGAAAAGGAATAATTATAGGCAACATCATCCCTTTTCATATACTAACAGAGAGTTCAACTCTCCACGCAAGCTTCCAAGGAAACACTATTTGTCACTTCTGGGTTATGACAACTCAAACAAAGAGTTTATACAGGAAATCATTGTTCTTGTTCATACCAGAACCTAAAATTAATTCAACAACTACACTCAGAAAAAAACAGCTTTATCAACAATGAAACATGCTACAAAGGCCTATTGTTCGCCACATGATTTCAAATATACTAAGTCAATTCGCTCAACTGATTGCAATCTCCCTTTGGAAAAGAAAAAAATATGTGCTCAAAAGTAATAGTTCCCCAATACAGAAAAAGTTAAAAGCCGTCATTGCATAAACATTATAATATGGACAAACAAGAAACACTTACAAGATAAATTTCCACATACTTTCTTATCATTGCTGACAGTCAAAACAAAATAATTCACATTAAACATTCAGGCAAGATGAAGATTATCTAACTATAAAACACAATTCTAGTTGTCCCTTTCTAAGTCTCCTTTAATATCTAAGTACCTTGAGTCAAGAGACCAGATAAACAACTTGCTTTGTCCTACGACTCTAGTAAATGACTATAAATTACAAAAAAAAAATTGCATTAAACAAAAGATGAGACTAGACTAGACCGATTATACAAGCAAAATCATATCAAATCATAAAATCAACTTCCACAAACTCGAGATGATAGATAACCCAAAAAAAACGCTCATACGCAGGAGAAAAAAAACCATCAGAAGATCATATTGGATAAGGAGTATCTGCAGTAGTTACACTCACATTTGCTGGGTTCCAAAGAAATAGACGAGTATTTTCTTCCAATCAGCTGGATTCGGATAGCCCCACTTCTCCGGCTCACTTACCTGGCATCAACAATAACCCCACTTAATAAGCAGCTAATACTTAGCTTAGGCACACAAAAAAATTTAAAAGTGGCAAACAAAGCATCGGAAAATAAAGTAACATGCAACCAAAAATAAAGAGAGAAACATACTGTGGCAGGCCAAGCAGGAAAGCCTTTGACTTTAGCAAGGACGAGATCGCCCACCTTCCATTGACGGCGAGCGGCGGCGGCAGCAGCTGCTTTTCCGGCGGCACCTTTCCTGCGACTGGGCGCCATCTCTCAAATCAAATTAGATATGCCAAAATCGGCCGCAAAAAGGACCACTCTGGCACTGTCTAGGGTTTTCAAGACACGATTTCGCCAAGCAATTAACAGGCATTGAAACACACAAGCAGAAAGCGAGAAGCCGAGTTGCTAGTTTAACTCAGTGTATTTAATTTATTTAATTATGTTGAAACCCTAATTTCTTTGGATTTGGGAGTTTTTTCTTTTTCTATTTCTCTTCTATTTCGTGTCTGTGGGGGAGAGAGGGTTTGGTGAGGAAGAGGAGCGGCTAAAGTGCGCTTCAAAAGTAGATTGTTTGCAGCTGTACTAGAGGTTTTAATTTAGAACGGGGAAAGTGGGCTAACGTGCGCTTGGTGCGGAAGGATGAGGTGTCGAGCTTAGAGTTTATTGGTCATTGGAGAGCAGAGAATAGTGTTTGCAATCTACACGTGACCTACCAATATTATTTTTTATATGTATAAAAAAAATATTTTTATTTTTTATTTGCGCTATAACTTTTTTATTAACAAAAAAGATAACTACAAATTAGTCCCTAACTTAATTTATTTTTATCATTTCAATGGATAATTCATATAAATTAATGTTCCTCTCCATTTCTTTCTCTGTTTTATTTTCTAATCATGGCAGCTCTCTACCTTACTTGCAACAGCCCCATCATGCCTCTGTAACTCATGGAATCATCTACATCTGTTCATTATGTCTGCAGAAGAAAAGAAAAAAAAGCCACGCCCACAATAGGGTTTGGGATGATGGATGTGGAGGGAGGTTCAAGAGTGTTTTTTTGGCTAGATCCAGAGTTTCTTCTCAGCCTGCTGATCAGATGTTGTTTACTTCAAGCAAGCAATAAATTACTTGACCGACAACTTATCTAATTGGGTGCTAGTGATAATGTTAGACTGATGCTTATTTGGGGCGGCATATACACGTCTGATTCGTCGCGTTTCATGCCTTTTGATCCATCCTCTGATGCTAGGGCCATAAAGACCCCATTCATACAGGACTCTGTTCGTAGGCTTGCTATTGAGTTGGGGTTTGAGGCTACACAAACCCCCTTCTATCTATCGTTTTTGCTCAAACTCAAATCGAGTGGCGCGGAAATCAGGAACCATAGCAAGGCCAATTTTTGTGTTCCGGTTGGATTTGATCCCGGATATCCTGCTCCTCTGGGTGTTTCCTTTTCTACTGATGGTTCTATGAATCTTGCTTCTTCTTCTTTTTCAGGAAATGCAGCGGGTTGCGTTCTCTGCTTGTATGATGATAGTACATCGCCAGAGCCGGCCCTGGAGCTTGATCTAGATCCATTTGTTAAACGATCAGGTGATATCTGTCTTGCCTCACCGGAGAGTGCTTGGACTTTTATGAGCTATGGTTGTCGATGCAAAGGAGCTGCTCTTCAGGGTGACGGAGCTAAATTCGATGCAGAACGTGTTCTTTTGGATCCATATGCTAAAATTTTCATTAATTCTGTCCCAGATAATATAACTCGCCTATTGTTGAAATATCTGGAACTGTTATGCAATGCTTTGGAATGATGATATTTGTGGTAGGTTTCTCAAACATATAAATGCAATAGAAATAGTACATTTAAAAAAAAAAATAGAGTCTAAGGATACTATTAAACAATTAAACAAATTTTGAGTGTTTTACTATCATATATTCTATTTTATTTTAAATAATTATTTCAAAATTGAGTTCTCGATAATTATAATTAAGAAGAGAAATGTTATTATAGTTTTAGTACTTGTTTTTTCCTTTATATTTAGATGTTTTTGTATTATATTATATTATGTGTTACTTGTTGTCCAAAAAATAAAAGGACATAACATTCAATTTAGAAAACTTAAAATCTTTATAAATGGCAAAATATAAATTTATCTCACGAATAATATTTCATATATCATTTCAGAATAATTTTAGAAATTTATTCAATTAAGTCCCTTCTTGATTTTTTTAGGTTTAGAATTGTAATTTCATGTATAAATTACACTTTAATTCTCAATTTCTAAAACTTATTTACAATCAAATCACACTTGATTAGTCATTCCATTTTAATCTCTGACTATTGATTTTTATATATGTAACTCATTAGGATTCCTAGTAAATGGACTCAGATATAAATCATAATACTAGATAAAATAGAACTAAACAAATTAATTTATTATCAATTCAATAATTAATTGATTTATATTTGAAAATCAAGTACAATGTCTAGCAACATGTCATGATTCCTCAAATATTAAAAAAGTTATAAACAGTTTAACTTAACTTTTTAGTGATCATTTTCTTAGTGCAATTATTATTCATTTATCAATAATGTTTTGATTTAAACATTATAGCATGGAGTGTGTCTACTTTATTAAATCATGTTTGTTCTCAATGTCATAGTCATTGATTTTTTGAATAAGAT